>Ga0065720_1018884_pt1 | contig 69802 bp, 49 predicted proteins | sample Thericmetagenome_FD_59107 | JGI IMG/M metagenome (GOLD analysis project Ga0065720, IMG submission 59107) | Thermophilic microbial communities from the Joint Bioenergy Institute, California, USA of rice/straw/compost enrichment - eDNA_2 v2... | ecosystem: Engineered > Solid waste > Grass >...
ATAAAGCTCAATTCTATTTCGTCATCAAGGCCAGGATCCTGTCTTTTAGAGAGTCGCGATGTCGACGTGCCATTAGTGACGGGGCGTCGGGCATAGTGAAGTACAGAGCAAAACGATAATGTCGGCCATAACATGACCAGAAAAAGCCATGACGGTGAAATCATTGCACAAAATTTGGTGAAACAAAAGGCACTGGTGTTCAAGCGAAGCGTAGAGTGACGTTTAACATCAGCGAGATAGCATTGCGCAATCACATATCCAGTCTCTATTGTATCATGGAGAAAGTTAGTGACCAGAACCTAGACATGGAAGCCATTTATTCCCGGTGATGGCTATGAAGATGCTTACTGGAACGGACAAACAGAAGCCTTGGGTAGGTAGATTCCCTAAAGCCTAAAGCCCGTCACGCGATGAAGATGGGCCCTTCTTCACCCTGAACCGTGTTATACCTGTTAGTGAAGATGGAGTCTCTCATTAGCAAGCAACAAGGGATTTCAAGACTCACTTACACACAATGGTTAACATACTCTCAGTTATCCTGAGGCTTTGCATAGAACGCCTATGGCATCTCTCAAGGTTTCATTTGCTCCAGCTATGTCAGCACAAGTAATTACAACCATAAGCACTATACTATGGTCTTTGTCAGCGAAACCCATATAATACTACCTTCATAATAATCAATGCTACACTGTGCCATGCGTACCGTACAGTTAGTGCATCACGCATTCTTCCCTGGGGTTGTGTATTTGCTGGTTTGGGAAGTAAACTGCTTCTCATTGACACCAAACTCTTTCGACACTTGACAGCATCGTGCTTAGCAAAACATGGGAAATTATATGAGGATGTGTGACAGGCAGTAATATATTGGGGGCGATTACTCATCAAGCAGTTTTACCGGTCATTACACGGGCGCAGGCTGTACTCAGCATAACTGAGGTCCTCGCACTCGAAGGGGCTGGACAGGGAAGCCACAGTATGGTCATGCCTATACTCTGTCATGTTCACCATAATCTGGAGGAATTTCATCATAGAGTCTTCTTAGCTGCCTTTCTAGGGTTCATCGCCTGTTGTATCTCTGAGTCCTGTTTTTAACACAGATCTTCCTTAAGTTTAATGTTCTTTCGCAAAGGACATGAACCTTGCACCTATTCTTTTTAATCCAATACACTTCTTAGATTGTGTCTCGACAAGTAGACGAGGAACATGCGTTTCATCAAAGTTTCCATGCTGTTGATTTTGAGAGGGGTTGTTGTTCAAGCGCTAAGCTTCAATGACTCTCTTCATCTTGGAGATATCCATGTTCGAGCCCCTGAGGAGGACGTCGATTACATGTGCTCGGCAACAAAGCCATGCAAGCTTGGTTGCTGTGGCCCTTTGTAAGCTCCAAATCCGGGTTTTATGATAATGACTAACCACGAGCATGTAGAGATGCCAACGGCAATGGAATATGCGGCGGTGGCCCCGAGTTTTGCAGTCCCGGCCGTTGCACCTCAAATTGTGACTGGAAAAGTGAATGCGATCCTGGTTGGGGGGCCGAATGGTCGCAAGCATCAAAGTGCCCTCTCAACGTGTGCTGCAGCCGATTTGGCTTTTGCGGAACCACGCAAAGCTTCTGCGAGGGCAAGAAAGTGGCCAGCCCGGAATGTCCTATCGAGCAGCGTACTTCCGACAAACGCACTGTTGCCTATTATGAAGACTGGAATCTCGGCAGGCCCTGCGGGACTATGAAGCCAGAGGAGATCCCTCTGGGACACATCACGCACATAAACTTCGCATTTGCGATGATACACCCGCAAACTTTTCATGTTGTGGACATGAACCCTGAGACAGCTCAGTTGTATGGCGCCGTTACAGCGTTGAAGGCAAGACAGCCTGGGTTACAGGCCTGGATTGCCATTGGAGGGTGGGCTATGAACGACCCAGGCCCCTATCGCACTGCATTCTCCGATATGGTTAGCTCAGATGCCAACCAGAATGCGTTCTTCGAGTCACTGATCAAGTTCATGCAACGATACGACTTTGACGGCGTGGATCTGGACTGGGAGGCAAGTGACCTCAGGAGAATAGCAACAGTTTGGAGTCGCACGACTAACAGAGATTTGAGCAGTACCCAGTGGCAGATGATCGCGGCGGAATTCCAGCAGACTTCGAAAATTACCCTCGAATGGTGCGACGACTCCGAGAGCGCTTAAATCGGACTGGGAGGAGGTATGGTATCAGTATGGCAATTCCGGCATCCTATTGGTATCTCAGGGGTTTTAACCTCCAGGAGCTGGAGCCATGGATTGACTAGTTCAATATCATGACTTACGATATCCATGGCACATGGGATAGTACCGTGCGGGCAATAGGCTCTTATATCTACGCCCACACAAATCTGACAGAGATCCATCAAGGGCTGGAATTGTTATGGAGAAACAACGTCAACCCCGAGAGGGTTAACCTTGGGCTTGGCTTCTATGGGAGAAGTAACTCGATCCTCTGCAGACATGCAATTTGGTACATAAGCTGACTTCAAGTGATAGGCTTTACACTAGCGGACCCTAATTGTCGAGACCCTGGCTGCCCTTTCATTCCTTCAACTGGTGGCGATGCAGGTCGATGCACAGGCACTCCTGGTGTTCTGTCGGCACGGGAAATCAACGAGATTATTAGAAACGGCGGCCAACAGCGCCTTCACGAAGCTGATGCTGTTCAAATTGTGACATGGAATCAGAACCAGTGGGTTAGCTGGGATGATGCAACAACCCTGAAAATGAAACAGGAATTTGCAAACCGACGGTGTCTAGGAGGGTAAGTGTATCATTTCCAGCCTTGATCTCATTCTATCACACAGAGTCTAGGTGGAATCAAACTTGAAGCAGTATACGATCTTAGATTCAAATAATGATAACTAACCAATAATAGGACAATGATTTGGGCCATTGACTTGGACGACGGAACGCTTATCGATGCGTTAGGTTCCAACTTGAAGCGAGAGAAGAGCCCGGTCTATGAGGATGATTATTACGACTGTGTTATATTATCCTAACTGTAAACTACCGTACTAAGAATAAACATATCGCTTGTTACCTGATGGATAACCTTGCCACGCTGAGGAGAGCCCCTGAAGATCGCAGAAGACTGCGAGGCACTCACAAGGGCAAAGGGATTCTATAAGGGGAGCTACTTGGACATAATGAAGGATTTCGCTTGGGCTTTCCTCTCCCCAACACAAGGACACTGAGGATCAAGAAAGTTTATTACACGTGGTAATTGACTTCGCTGTGCACCCCACATCGTCAGTGGCCATCATATAACCCATTTGACCCATTGTCGATCCCTGTCTACACTAGACCAAGTCACCCGTTACAGGTACAGTGGCTATGTGACTCCATTCGAACGGTTTCTAGAAAGGGTGAACTAGGAATCGGGTTGACAATGACCGTGGAAATCAAAATGCTTTGAGTTTTATGAGCTTCAGGCAACGTTTTCTATTGTCCATCAGACACTTAGTCAGATAGGGCAGAGAGTACTTACTGAAGAAAGTAGAGGAAGGCTAAAGAACAAGATATGTGTGATCAACTTCCGTATACTGCAAGTTAGCCTTCAAATGCGTTTCGCTACACCAGAGTCAAAGTTTGTGCCGCTCACAATCATTCTGTCTCCGGTGTCCGTGTTGTGGCAGTCAGGGATGCCCCTTTTCCTTGGACTGCCGTGTCTGTGTGACATTTCCAGTTAGCACAATGCACAATCCCCATCCATGGCCACGCTCAAAAACAGAAGACTTTTATCCTGTACCTTATCCCGTATTGACATTGAACTCAATCAACCTCTGAAATTATGAGTTGTTACAAGGCGCTTCTGTGGCATATGGGTGATTGATTGGCTTGTTAGTTGTTATGCTGGTGACCGCGTAGATGTTGTTTGAAACCTTTGTCACTCTGGAAGCTTTAAAACTAAATGGCTGACTGGCCGGCCAGCCTTGTAGTGTCAAGATTTTCTTACCTGACTGGCCGACCCGGTACTGGAAATGTATCTGGCAAAAAAAAGGCAGGAACTGGCCTAATTGTATGAACTAACCTAAAAACAGGGCCTTCAATCTGTTAGCCGCTTATGCTGTTCCTAGTAGGGGGGTTCTATAATGGCTCACGAGACTGCTCTTGGGCAGGTAAGGTGCGAGCTGCCTTACCCATGACGCATAGAGGCTAAAATGATTACAGCTTATCCCATGATACTTCTCTCTGAAACCGGAGCTGGCGCTTCTGAAGCATTAGCTTTGGATAGGGGTTTTCTTTCTTCTATAAATACTACTTTTTCATTTCGCTGTCAGACAGTGTAAAACACTCTGTTATCTTCCGGCCTCGTCTCTCGATGAACCAAGCAAATAGGTAATTATGATATCTTTCATTGTGTCTTTCCTCTCAATGTCTACTGATTGTGTATTGAACGAAAGTCAACTTGCAACTAGCTCTTTTATTTACGAAACTTCCAATTTCAACCATAAAATTGGCTCTGCCTGCTAAGTACAAGCCATGGAATTATACGTCGGAGATAAATATGAATCAAGATTGATAACGCTTTCATCCTACATTTCACAGTGGAAATTGTGTCATCAACATCTGCAACCCGGCATGGAAGCCATGCGAGATGGCCAGCAGATAGGTCGAAGGAAAATAATCGCCGGTGGTCAATTGCCCTGTGCGTTCATAGCTAACCGTGAGTCTCTGTAATTAGTAACTGTTGGTCATATTGAAGTTTCCCGCTTTACAACATGTCGAAAGGTCAAACAAACTTCTCCAAGCCAGCACTCGTGGATGTTGGATGGACGTCTGGAACATAATGAAGGCAAGACCTTACACTCTATGATTTCGTAGCCAGCTTTTATTTTGGGAGATACCCAAAATGCCGCAGACGACACTTCGTCATTTATCTCAAACGCTGAAGCTCCCGTGGTCAAGTCACTGGCTTCCAGGCCTGCGATAGGATAGCCAAAGCTCAGCTCTACGCTTCAAACCCTGTCCTGCACCGAGGCCTTTCCAGCCGATCATGGTAGTCTTCTATCCATATACGGAAGTTTTGCTTAAATGAGTTGTACGGAATCTGCTGTTTGGTTTCTCAGCAATCCCGGAGCCATTCGGTTTAAAAGGCAACATTGGTTAGTCCGCGGGAGAGGCACGATGCTTCACAGGTCATTTCGCTTGCCGACTAGAGCGTAGAGGCTTACATCCTTGTGTGATATATCGCATATATAGTCACGAGTTGGTGAACAGTTAGTGAAGTTAGTATAGAGATGCCTGCGGCATCACTGGCAGGATTGAAGCTCTCCAAACTCTTACGGAGACACTTGTTCGTGATTCTGTTAAGCAAAGGCTTCGGGAGAAGCTTCCCGACAACCACAACCAGTACACCGATGGTCGCAACATCGATTGCTAATTCATGGTTACCGAATTCTCTCCCAGCCCTAGAACTACCGCGCTCAATTTCTTATGATGTTCGGCAGGCACCCTGGAGGCCGCGTTTAGATGTCCTAACACTAATCACCAACCATTGTGGTCAGTGCACTCAACCTGTGTCATAAACCACCAAGTCCCCGTTGAACTCAATGTAGCTCAGGACCTCCATGCTGAATGGAAAATGTCGTAACTAATGCTAATGGAAGCAAGATGTATGATGTAAAAAAAAGCCAAACTTGATTCATTATAGCTGGGCTGACGGTGACAGTTTATTTCTGCTCAGGCAGAGGTGCATAATCCATACCTTTTCGATTGCCCCCAGAACGCGGCTATGAGGCAGTGAGAAAAATGAACTAATTTTTTTTGTGATATAGAACGTCTTGGCGGAACACGAAATGAAATGGTGCAGAATTGGTGAAAATTGGTGAGACTGCATCATGAAAACTAAGACCCAATTGTAAAGATCAAAGGAAGGGTAGAAAGGGAGAGAATGAGCATGAAGTTCTGCAGGAGAAAGGAAATACCAAATGAAGAACATTCTGAACTTAACTTCGTAGGAATTTGCGACCAGGAATGGCGTTTTGGCAAGGCAACTCGCGTTGGCTTAAACTCTTGTAGCCTGCTATTATCTGCATCAGACAATAGAAATTTGATACGACGAAACATATCAAGTTTCTTAATTCAAGAAAAAGACCAAACGATGTAGTATCCAGGCATCAACTGACAGTAGTTGACGAGGGTGTGATCAAGACAGATGTTTATCTTTCAGAGATCATGATAGTTATCACCACTCCCCAGCCAGTCCGGCTTTCCCACACGCCAAATTGGTTCTCCTTTCGAAATGTAACCTCCTCAACCTTTGCGATCATCTTAACCGGGGAGGAAGAGGCTTCAGCACTGTCGGGGGCACTGGTTGGGGTCGAAGGCAAAGTTGTCGTCGAGTCCTGATCCCTATCCGCTTTCTTGGACTTACTTCCCCCAAAACCCAACCGAGCAATCCACCCCAACTTTTCCTCACGCGTTGCTGTTTTCCGCTCAATAACAATAGCATGAACTTTCTTTCTGTCCAAGTCAGGCTCTGGCTGTAACCGCTTTGCCAGTCTCTTAGCCATTTCTTCATCGTCCCACCATAACGGATCTCCTGAGAACCCTTTTCCGTCCCCGAGCTCTTCTGTCTCGAACCAACCCCATTCGTCAATGGTTTCATCAACTTCGTCTCTTAGAGTATTGATTAACTTCGGCCGGTGTGGCCTTTGTCTACTGCTCTTGCCATCCTTGGTGTGAGCAGGGTCTTCAACCCGACTGACCTCGACGACTTCTCCTTCACGAACACGTTCCCTGGCACCGGTAAGCTCCCAGCCCTCGGGCACAGCCACAGCTGGCACGAGCGTCAGTTCAGAAATGCGAGGAATGTTGCCAAAACAATCAAGCAATCTTCCAGATGATAGGCGAGTAAGAAAGTCCTCGACGGAAGGAAGCATCAACATGATGGTATTCGCATCCCTAACATCTTGAGATGTCTTTCGGGCAGCAATGGTCTGGCGAAGTAATTCGGGTAGCGCGCGTATGTGGTTTGATAAGGGGGACCAGAACACGGAACTTGTCGATGGTCTGACTTTAGAGTCTACACCAGAGATGGCTTCGTTGTAGGAAGGAGGGAGATCATCAGAAGTGCCCATATTTGTGCTGTGTAATCGATGACTCGAGCAATATAATGTTAGCACGTAAAGCGTTGGCGGTAACAGCGAGCTGTTTAACACATAACGTGAATGATGGGGCAGTGATGTGCAGATTAGGACATTTAGCACTGGACTACCACAATGAAGAGCTGAGTTGATGGGGAACCGGAGTGCGGATAATGCTTCAAACTGAAAGGGAGGATCACCCAATACCTTTTTTTTCAAGTTGAACAGACAGCTTCCCGAACAGAGGTCAGAAAGCTTTGCATTGCGCGGGATACCTCAAACCCCAGATGTACATCTGGATCACATATCTCAACAAGGCGGGGGTCCTGCAGGATAAGAGGTCTAGGTAATCCCAACCCTGTGACCGTCGTGATTGGGAGACTAGGTGCATATCCGCCCAGTTGCCTGAAAACCCACTACTGTCCCTTCGAAGGTTCAAGCTCCCCCGCACTTGAGGGAATCAGGTCGATCAAGCATCTCCAATGAGAAGTGAGGACAAAAGAGGCTGAGCGACTGTGGAGTGGAGCGCAGTCGCGCCATGAGGGGTATGGCTCTGCGCTAAGTGAAGATGGCGGCCCAGTAAGATAGGACTTGACGCTGTCACACAATATGTAAAATGCTTAGAGCATTTCTTTTTACCTGCTTGTCAGAAAGCCTCGGTATCGTTGAATCTGTTTAATCCGAGCTTTCCATCTTTCTGACAACATTTCTCTTTGCTGCCTTCATCTCGTCCTCCCTCGTCACTCCTGCTTTCAATTGGCTTATATCCTGGGGTTTTTAACCCCAATGTTGCTGGGGTGTGAGTTCTACGATGTGAAAAGACAGTTTCATTAACAGCTGTGGCGATGGTATTGATGAGGGTGTTGGCTGTGTAAAGCAGCGCTCCGCCCAGAGAAGGATTCTAGAAGCCCGCTCCCATAACCTGAAGACCTCATTTTGCATCGTGTGATTGGTGCTGCTTGTTCGTGACAAAAAGAGAAAACCAAACCTTATTGCAGATCCTTCTATAGAATTTCTTATGCAGGATCCCGGGCTGGTTACCAATTTGACTCTGAAAGGTGGAGTTGCATATCCAGGACAGACATCCAATAGTGCCAGGTGGCTGATTGCTGGGGCCGCTAGGTGATTTTAGCGCGGTTGTTAGGCTGACCAGCTGAAGCAATCTGAGCCGAAAGCGCTCGGTTTCACAGACAGTGGGCGGTAACAACTACCCGCATCTAACCCAAGACATTTGTATGTGCACTTGAGTGAAGGTAAGTGATAGCAAGGCTTCGAGAAGACATGGCCCGACCCCGCAGTAAGCAGTCCGACGCAGTGCATATTTTCGCCGAACAAACATTGGTTCATGATCCTTCTTTGCGCACGCATGAAGCCACACAAATGCTGACACGTGATTCTCTAGCTGCTGCCAGATGGGAGCTGCAGATAGGAGGGGTTGTCTCTGTGACCTGACTTGTTATCAGGGTTCAGAACTGGGGTCGATGAGGCTGAGTATCTCCGCCTGACGAGGACCGGGCTTATGCCGGCTGTCGAATCGGAAAATAGTAAGACACAGTCGCAGGGACGGCAAGGCAGACCTGGTATCCCACGGGCTAGTCTTACAATCATCAACCATGCATAGCGCCCAAAATGCTCAAGTTCCAGTTGACGGCTATGCTGGCGCCCGCTTTATCTGAAGAATGTAGCAATGCCAAGCAAGCGGGAGTGTTGAGAGCGATTTGAGTTTAATAGTCTTACCCAAATGGGGTGGCCTGGGTTTCTCGGGCTTGTGATTTAACAACACCTGCAGGATACATAAATCTTAAACTCTCCCTGTGTTTTGCTAACAACACTTATTCATTGATCGAGGGCACGATTTTCCTTCCGCATACCCTTAGCATTGTGAACTTTGTGCCCGACAGCCTGAGCCCAGGTCAGATGTGTCGTTTGGCAACAGTATAACAGATAACGATCCAATTTATAAACTGAAAGAGCTCGGGCATAACTCGACCGTCAAGATGTTGCCAAGATACAGGATTGCGGCTCCTGATGAGTACCTTGCCGTTACTGGCATGGGAATTAAGAATAGTATGTTTTCTTCCTTTTAAGACGCCTTCACTAACTATTGGGCAGCCGGAACTAACATACCCCAAGTCAAGATCACCAAGGCAACATGGGTGATGCCATTTCAAAGATGTTTTCGGTTCAGCGTGCATCCGCACGACTATCCAATGAATCTCCAGGCCATGACCAAGGAAAAACTTCAAGTCGTGTTGCCAGTAGTCTTTACAATTGGCCCAAATGTCAACAAACGCGGTGGTCATTCTCGATCTTCCTCTAGCGATTCCGCGAATAGAGCTGAAGGACAGGCAGAAGACGGGGAATGGCGTCGCGACGATGATGCGGGAGATGCCCTGATGAAATACGCCATGCTTCTGGCAGACTCGAAGGCCACAAAGAAGGGAACGACAAGTGCCAATGATCGTGACTTTCTCGAAAACATCGTCAAGGGTATCATCGAGGGTGAAGTCCGCGTGTTGGTCTCCTCCATGACAATGGAAGAGATCTTCAGCGAACGCGAAGTCTTCAAGCGTCGCATTTTCCGCAACATTCAAGGAGAATTGGATCAATTTGGGTTAAAGATCTTCAACGCAAATGTACGTGCGCCCTATTTTTCTTATATTCGTCGTTCTTTTATGTTGTGGTGATGTTTTCAAGAGGAGGATAGGAGGTGGGGGTGATTTGCCCCTGAGCCCCCTTTTCTCCTATCCTCTCGCTTAACCCCAACCCTTCCTCTTTGCCTGCAATATACACCTTGCAAGGACGCCTAACCTTTCACATAATACTAACACTGTTGCAGGTTAAAGAGCTGAAGGATGCCCCGAACTCTGTCTACTTTGAATCACTCAGCCGCAAGGCTCATGAAGGAGCCACTAACCAGGCTCGAATCGATGTCGCTGAAGCACAGTTGCGTGGTACCGTCGGCGAAGCCAGGCGCAAGGGTGAGCAAGAGAAGGAAATTGCTAGAATCAAGGGCGACCAGGAACGTGAGATTGCGAAGATTCATGCTGAGACGGCGGTCCAAAAGACCGAGCGCGACATTGAGCGCGCTCAGGCCGAGGCTATTCTTGCAACTCGCAAAACTGAGCTCGATCGCGATGTCGAGATCGCCCGTATCCATGCCAAGCGCAAAGCCCAAGCCCAAGATGAGGAACTCAAGCGCGAAGTCGAGACGAAGCGTGCGGCGGCCGAATTGGAACGTCTCCGCGCTACAGATGTCGTCAAAGCCACCATCAGCCGTGAAGCTCAGCAACAAGCGGCCGATGCCAAGGCTTACGAGGTCGAAGCTCAAGCCAGGGCTGCTGCCGAAAGCAAAAGGCAGCAGGTAGATGCCGACGCTTACAAGACCAAAGTTGACGCAGAGGTGATCGCGCACAAGACGCGCGTGGATGCTGATGCCAAACGGTACCAAACTGAAACAGACGCCAAGGCCAACTTCGAGAAGCAGAAGCAGCAGGCCGATGCCGATGTTTATAAGGTTAAGGTGGACACGGAGACAGCAGCCTTCAAAACGAAGCTTGATGCCGAAGCTTGGTGCTACGCTACTGTTCACAACGCCGACGCCAAACTACAGAAGACCCTCAAGGAAGCTGAGGGTTTGAAGGCGATGGCTGAAGCCTATGCTAAGATGGCGGACGCCTTCGGTGGTCCGGCTGGCTTGCTGCAGTACATGATGATTGAGAAGGGTACCTACGTAGAGTTGGCCAAGGCCAACGCCGAGGCCATCCGTGGCTTGCAGCCCAAGATCAGCGTGTGGAACACTGGTCCCGAGGCCGGCACCGATGGCCCGGCTGGTGGGGCCATCGTCAACCAGAGCAGCATTGCTACTATGCGCAACATTTACCAAATGTTACCCCCTCTGATGACTACCATCAACGAGCAAACCGGCATATCACTACCAGAATGGCAGTTTGGCCGCCTAGCTGGGCAGATGTCGCAGCTCGAAAGGGGAGAGATTAAGCCAAACCACGGATGAAGCCCATAGGGTTCACGTCTCTTATCACTCGTTATTTTGCTCTCACTTTTATTTCATAATCTTCGTATATGATTTATCGTTACACCTGGAAAGCATGATACCTCCGCCATTATTCTACATCTCAACTCAACGTAAATGTTCTGCGAGAAGATACAGGACCCCAAGATCCAAATTGCATGCTAACAAGCTTTCTTGTCTGCGTACCGCTATCATTTCTCCGAAGGGTATGGGCCTATACTTTTGCTATTGAGTTTGTATCAAGTCATCAGTTTGCGTCCAGTTATAGCGGAAGTTATGTACAATAGGAATTGGCCATGAACTATCAAAGATATATGTGCGTACCTATGATCGGCTTGTCCACTTATCCTATGTTCAACATCTACATGCTGATTTGACGCTGTTCCGTGGCTATCTATATCCTTACATACGGTGCTCGAAGTTCCGTGCAGCAATAGCCACACGTCTTAAGCATATTCGCTTCTTAGTCTTGAACTCTACTAATACACGTCTCATTCTCCTCGTTCAGTTGTCAGTCTACATCCCTTTCTCAATCCCTAAATTTTTTTCTCGAATCATTTCTTTCTCCCACTCTTTTATCTTGCCAATTTATACGTGTGCTTTTCGAACTTTTCAGAAGCTAAGAGTCGACGGTTCCACGGAATTTATCGATATTTGGCTTAAAAACAAGACACGAGAGAAATATCCTAGTGTCATAACCAACAAAAGCACTATCTGGAGGAGTGGGTTCCATACAACCAACTGATCAGGGAAAAAAGGAGTTGTGACCCATCAAACCCAGATATCCACCTCCGACAACTTCACGCATTGGGGAGTAACTTCCTAACGCCAAGAGGCCCTAATCCGCAACAGTTTGTGCCATTGAGCAGGAACAGAGAAAGCCCACAAGGGTATATAATATATATAGATTCCAGGCAGGGCCGTCTGGCAAATGAAGCTCACCAGTCAGCAGTATAAACAGTTGTCTGTTCAACTGATAATCACAGGGATTATTTTTACTGTGTGGGAAATCCTGTCTCTCAGGTCCAGCGACCTGGCACGTCTCAAACCCATCTGAGGTCTCTCTGGACCGTCACGCCTAGAGAGGAGGGAGCTTAGCAAAAACGCAACATTGAAACACGCTCTATAATGGAATTAAATATTCCACCTGAAAGGACACTAAGATCAAGTACTTTAATGATACTGCACGGTCTCTGTTCTAGAAATCGTTGCTTCGAGGGCTGATAAAGGGCACAGGCAAGCTTATATTTTCTAACTGTGACAAAACATATTATATTTGCTAACTCTAAGAAAATAGGAGAGAGAGATAGGATGCCATTTCGTTATGCGGAGATCAGTTAGATTCAAAACCCCAGAGACAACGTTACCAGTCCAGTAAAACTCATCCTCACTCGGAATTTGGGGATTAGCGCAGTTTGTGAAACAAGCTGGACAGAACTTGTTGCCAACACATCTCAACAAGGCTTCAAACAGGTAGTTTGGACAAAGCTTAGGTATCCCGTTCTCTGCGAGATGAGCAGGGGTAGTAATAACAAGTTCAATCTTAGCAAACCTAGAGGTGAGAAAATGCTAAAGCGAGGACTTGTTTCTGATGTAGACGTGGTTGGCACGCTTCAGATACCAACACCTCATGATGCTAGACGTGGGCAGAACGAGAAACCCGCTCACCTTTGCCAGATTTCAGCAATCGACATTGAAGTAGTGAGACAGGGACTAAGTCACTCCTGGCAGACAGCAGATTCTGGAACAATCTAGGAGTACTTCGGAAGTGTGAGCGCTGGCACTTGGGAGATGCGTCTACGACGAAGTATTCTTGGACATCGAGATAAGTAAGACTTGCTCAGACTCCATAAGTTCCCACCCCCTTCTCTCCTTCCAAGCAACTGGCACGGAGAGAGCTCGATAAGTGTGTGTCATGACTTTAACAAGAGTGAGTATAACGATAAGGTTGAAGCTCATGGCCGGTCCATGAAAGATCATCCAAAGGCGTGCGAAGGGTCTCAGAATCAGATCTTGGTCCTCACCTATAGTAACTTTCCTATCTCTGGTGACGAAGAGGGGATTTTCGATGATTCTCACCTTGATGAGAATGGAAGTGACTACGACAACCGATGAGATTAAGAGAAGCAGTGGTGATGACATATGAAGATGGTGTTAAGCAAGGTCCAAAGAATTGGTAGCAGAGGATATTGCGAGGATTGATTTTAGATGTGGAGACTGAGCAGGCTTTCACTTTCCTCAGACATAGGAGAAACTCCAGGGAGTTACCTGCAAACAGAAACACATTTGTTTGGTTCTTATCTACTATTAATATCACTAAAATTCAGTTTGACAAAGTCGCCAAAACTTGGAGAGACATCTTCGATATCAACGCTACATTGATTTTGATATTTCCCTAGCTCCAGCACTTTTGGGCCAGAAAAAATTGAGCAGGATGGGCTTGAGCCGTTGATGCAGTACGTCGAAGTAACTCAGCTTCAGTTGTCCGGTATATATGCGTATAGGAAGAGAAAAACAGCAGGTACGTACTGACACCTCTAAGTTTCCTCAGCTCTCCATGTGAGGGCAATTGCCTTTAACGAAAATGAGAGTTGAAGAACGCGGGCTCTCTTCAGCAACAGCTGATAATATCAGAAAGCAGTCTTGTGAGTTAAAGGTCAGTAAAATTAAACATTCAAGGAGAGTCTGGTCAAGTCCCAGAAGGCGAGAATCAATCTGTTGATGCTAACCTTGTATTGCAAGTTTCAGGAACTTGGTAGGAAAATGCGAATTTGGAAGTCGGGAGCAGCTCCTGTTACTCAAAAACGCGATTAATCCGTTTAAAGAGCTGTGAAAATAGAGTATGTGTTTCTTCCTAGCACGGATGCATGTGTGTATATGGATGAAAAGTCAAAAACAGAAAATTATTGGATAATATAACTTTTCCGCGTCGTGCCATTAATGAAAGTTGCCATCTATCCAGTCACGAATTGATGCACCCGAGGCATATAGAGAAACATTTTCCGAGTTTTTTTCGATCGTCAACATCATTAATTAATACACAGTTCAACAACACTTTTTCAGAACCATATCCACGGCCAATGGCCGTACTCTTCATTGACTTCCTCAAGGCCGGTACCTCACCGCTATCTCTTCAGTGGCCCAAACGCCAAATTAGGCTGTAAAGGGCAATATCAAAGTCATGGGAGTCTACATCAACATACTCCGCCATCATCTCTGTTTTGGCCGTTTATCTAAGCAGTTTATTTGGCAACAGGATCGTACGCTGTCCCCGATCGTATATTAGGACAGAATTCGAGCAAGAGCCCTGACTTGATTTTTTAGCTCCTCGCTCTCCCTAGGAGCGTTCTTGAGCACCTTCTCCAACAAATGGTTGACCTGGAGACCAGGAGCTGTGGGTGGATTACCCTGTGCCGTTTGGATGCGTGAGACTTGGAACTGTAGGAAGAACTTTGGCAGCTTGATGGCAAGGTTGCCGCCAACGGACCGAATACCAGCTTCAGTGGCCAGATAGACGTCAAGTTGCTTTTGGAAGGTAGCAAGATCGGCGTTCCGCAGCGGGGTAGGGGTTGCGAATCTACTCAGGGCAAATTGGAGAGGCGTCTGTGAGGATGTGGCAAAGTTGATGGATGAGAACGTGATGCCACCCGAGGACACATCAGGTACTCCAGAAAGTGTAGTGCGGCGGGGGTTGCAACTGATCCGGTCCTTAATCTGGTTGGTTATATCAGCAGTTTCCTTGGGGAGTTGTTGGTTGCCAATGATGAAGCAGGCCGAGGGGTTTTGACGTTCTACAAGAGCGGGAGCTAAAAATCTTGTAAGCCGGTGAACTCTGGAACACCAAACCGATAGACCTACCTGCAGCGGCAAAGCCAACGCCAAGAGTAAGGAAAGTGAGGAACTTCATTTTTGAATATCACAAAGAGAAAAAAACGGTGATCTGATAGGGAAATCAGGATTGAAGAAAACTTGGGTTGTGCCTGCCAACCCAACAGGAAAAAAATAATGCAGAGAAAACAGACCGGCGAGTAATGCAGAATGTAGATCAGCCCATCAAAAACAACATTGGACGGGTGGCAGATCGCTTCTTAATAGAAGTTTAAGCATTTGCTGAATGAAACTTCAATCCTTTAGAGTTAGGGGCTCTGTGCCTCACCGTTTCATATTGGTCCCTGGATGCACCCTAACCATAGGTGTAGACAAAGCGATTCTCAGGTATTGTTCGGGAGAGTCCCCTTGCACAGAACAGTATTTGGTGACATTGAACAGTCCGGGGGAATAGGGGTTTCATGTTGGCACTCACAGCAGGCGATGCGAACTTCATGGTGAAACTGGCATGGTCGCGTTTCACACACTGCCCTGTTACTTACCCCTGGCTCTTGGATACGCCGACTTAAGCAGATAGGCCGAAGCACAAGAAAACAACAAGTCACATCGATGCAAAAGGACCACTTTGAAAGTTTTAGGGGTTTGTAAACCAAGGTAAGGAGAGCTCGACGCGACCAGGCGCAAGGAGCTGAGATCGCTGCACGTTGTAGCGCGCGACCCCAAATCTCGGGACGAGAGTGGGTCTCTGCCACGCATCTTGCTTCCTCGGCATCTGCCCCTGTCAGAGTGTGATTTTAAGCAATCTACAACCAGAACTGTAGAATATAGATGTACGTGCGATTTCCTGGGATTTAGAATTGATCAAGCACAATTCCAGTAAAATAGGGGCAAGGCGATCGAAACCAACCCCAGAATGAACGATGCTCTCGGTTTTTTCGCAAGCATCCTTGCTCCATAGCGGGGCAAACAAACCCTTTGTGCCCCGCAATTCAAGGTCTAGTTGTGATGCCAAGACACCCGTTCTCCTGTACTGCCGCGAGACTTCATGGGGTTCAGTTCAATCCAACGAGTCCACCTTCGAGTTGAGTACAGCTTTGGGGAAAACCCAGAATTCTCAAGTTGGATGCATTTGGATGCGGTGTTCATGCACCTCTTTCCAGAGTTGATTACGAAAGCGTTTTCGTAATGATCTCTTGTATCCATGATGGCTTGCTTGCTCCTCCCCTAACCTGTGCGAATTGTTTTGCTCCCTGTGCTGCCCTTAGGATAGCATGTGGGTAGTACAAGTCGTACTGGATGGAAAAGGTGCCACTTGTAGGTTCCATTGCATCATTGATCCACGAGCACAGCGCCGTCAGTCATGACAGAGATTATGTCTTCAGCATTTGGTATCGAGCGAAAACATCGACAAAAGTCTCCACTATAGTCGGCTCCATCGCGTTTTGCCAAGACCGCATCCCAGATTCGTCATTCTGTGGAAGAATGGCGAGACATGTCTCGATGACACGGGCTCTAACACCCATCTCGGACTCAAAATGTATACATAAAGTCAAGAGGTCTTTCGAAGTTTGATGTTGGAAAACCAGATATCCAGCCCCAACGTACCGGACGGGACTTCAGCCATTTTCAGAAGACTTTTTTCATCTTCAACAACGAAAACTACATCTCTGTAGCCGCAGATTAAAAATGGCCGCCCGATTCGCTCTCCATGGCCTCTGCCGGCCCCTGGCTAACTCTACTCTTCTCGCCAAGTCACAGGCCATCCGCCTCATCTCGACTACCAAAGCTCTCCAGTCTACGCTCCCTGTCGCCATCTCAGGCACCGGCATTGGCGTCCTGCAACACATCTCCGTCCCAGGAAAGACCTACAGTTTCACCGCCGACACCTACCCCATCCTGGGTGGCGAGGACTCGGCCCCCTCTCCTGTCGTTTACTCTCTCGCTGCTCTAAGCGCCTGCAACCAGGTTACCGGCGCCGTGGTGGCCAAGGATCACGGCATCAGGCTGGGCCAGTGGCATGTTGATGTTGAGGCGCAGCTGCCCACTAAGACTCTTGTCAAGGGCGAGGAAGGAAACCCCAACTGGGAGAGTGTGAAACTCAAGTTGCGCGTTCAGACGGATATCCCTGAGGGGAGCGCCGAGTTTGAGAAGTTTGTGTCGGAGGTTGAGAGGAGATGCCCTATCACTGCGCTGTTCAAAAGGAGTGGTGTGAAGTATGAGAGTGAATGGGTCAATGAAAAGCTTTGAGGGGAGGGGGCTCGAAACTGTTAACTGCAAGTACGATGCTGGTTTATTTGGGTAAAGGGGGTTATGAGCTTGGTTTGGATACTGGCGTTATGGTCTCTGGGATCTGGATTCATCCATGATACCTCGAGTAACACTGGATAAAATGATATCAAGAACGAACTCGCTACCTTTACGGTCTGCACAAATGGTGTGAGTTTATTTCTTTATTTTGATACTCAACTTCTTCATCTTGTATCCGACATAGGCACTACTAAGCAGTAGCAGTCTTGGCAGCCAAGTCCTTCAGGCCCTCCTCCAGGGTCTGCAAACCCTGGATTCCCAAGTCTTCCTTGGTCAGAACCTTTCTCCCAGAGACATCACTCCAGCTCTTCTCCCTGGTAGCATCCCAATAGTCCATCATCACGCCTAGCTCCTCCGCCAAAACAGGCCACAACTCCCGAAACGCCTCAGGATCAATCTTTACATACTTTGTCTTCTTGCCATGCGTCTCCCCCCATAGCTTCAGCAGACCTTCCACGGTAATCGTCTCTACAGCAGCCAGCACATATGCGCCGTTGGCTGCCTTCTCCGGCTGCTCGACCGCAGCACGCACAAACTTGCCCAGATTCAACCTCACATCCCCAATTGTCGAAATAGGCGTCTCAGGCGACCAGCTACCCAGCTGCACATGCACGTCGGCAAACGCAGTCGGCACCTTGAAAGGCGTGTACACAGGGAATGAATAATTCGTGTGGTACCACGTCACCCAGAGGAACGTCGTCTTGGCCAGCAGCGCGGGCTCCTTCTCCCGAATGTAATCGTCGACCGAGGCCTTGCCGTCGAAATGGGGCACGCTGAACTTGCCGCCACTCACGGCGTGGCTGTTGGGCAGCGTGCTCCAGATGAAGTGCTCAAGGGAGTCAGTGACCGCGGCCGCCTGTGCAATGTTGATTCCCTGCTGCTTTTCGATCTCGGCAGTCTTGGGCCCGTCGAAGAGCTTCGCGAAGGGCTCGAAGAAGTTGGTGACCGCAAAGATAATGTGTGAGCCGGCGAAGGCGGTCTTGAGGCTTGCGAGGTCGTTGAAGTCTCCTTGGACGACCTCGGCGCCTTTGGCGGCCAGGGCTTGGGCTGGGGCACCAGAGGGATTGCGAGTAATGGCCCGGACTTTGTAGGAGGGGTCATTGATAAAGGAGGCGACGACGCCCTGGCCTTGAGCGCCAGTTGCCCCGAGGATTGTAATGATCTTGGCCATGGTGCTCTGTTGGCAGGGTGATTGTGTCCTATGGGAAATGACGTCACAAGATGAAGGAATGTCTTTCACAAGGGAGTAAGGGCAAGAAAACCTTTGATCTCTGCTTTCCACTTGTGATTTTGGATCGCTCAAATATTCCTCATATCGCCGCTTGCATGGTGGTTTTGAATCCACTATATATGCTTTTCCGTCAGCACCAGCTTACGCCATTCACATTTTGGGATGATACTTTTTGTAGACATCATTGCGATGTTGCAGCCCGTATGGCTGACAAATCTGCCGGCTGACCAATTTTCTTTCACATCATGAACAGACAGACACAGGAAGTGCGGGGCATATCTGGGTCCATAAAAGAAGCATCAATGCGCTATCAATTTCCACTATCGTAGAGAAGAATGTACTACGTACTAGGTAGATAATTGCATGCAAATGGAAAGTGAGCTTGAGTTAAGAGCTCGACACGAGTCATGCACCATCTTTCTCCATCAAGATCGTAAGCTTATAAATCTTTCCTTTTTAGATATGCAGGGTTTGATGCAAGCTTTCTTGAGAGATGGCTAATAGATTCCCCGCATCCGTGGGTGACAGAGGACTTGTGCCATGCAGCCTCGAAAACGAATGATTGAAATGATTGTGTTTTCCGACCAAGTCTACCTAGATGGGTACAGGTCATGCCCACAGTGCCGGAAGGCTTAAAGTAATGCAGCTAATGGGGGGGGCGGAAACTCTTGGCATTCGGCTCCACGAGTATTCCATATATGGCTAGTGAATCAATGGCTTACCTTGTTTGCTTTTCTTTTGTCTGTATAAGCCACCGTCTCTACCATCCTTCTTATATGTAGAGCATTGCATAGGTAACAAGCATAACATCCGATTTCATTCTGCTCATTATTCAAGCCTACTGGCTTATATTACTCTCCAGTCCTTCTGCTGACCATTTTGCGTGATATAAACAGATATCTCCTTGTCTCTGTCAGCAATCTGTGTTGCTCGTATGTTGTCAGGAATAGGGTCTAACAACAGAAATTCATCAGAATCGTAGACATTCGGAGCTTTCAACGACAATTTGAGGTAGCAATTGATGCTTTGAAGTCTTCAGGCTCAACAGCTTTCTCACGTTCGAGTGGGTACATGTATACCAAATCCTTTACGAGTTGCAGAACCTCGTTCCCTTGCTTCGTTCAGCATATTGCCAGTCAGCTTGAACACCAGAGTCTCCGGCGCTTCTAATGTCATTCCCGCATCCGTCAATGTTATCACGAACGACAGATACAGGTTATTTATGGTCAGATTATAAGCCGGGAAGTACTTTCTCGATAAATTGGAGCGAGGATCGAGGGGGCATCTTGTTGGCACACTAGGTGTGACGGGATGTTAAGATTTGTAGATATCAATATTGCTATGCCTAGGATTAGTCAGGTGCCAGGCTGGAAACAACCCGTGGATGTAGGCTGGGTAATTAGGAGAACTCACAAGACGTAAGCATCTACTGCCCCTCGGTTGTCTGCAGCTGCATTCACCCAAACAGCAACGCTCCGATGTCCTACCGGGAATATGCCCCATCCGTTCTCATCGATGATGACCTGTCCAGGACACCACCTCAATAGATCTGTCCACATCTCGCCAGCGTGGTGTTTCCCAACAAACATCCGCTTACTGGCATATTCCCATCCGTTGGTCATAACAACGGCCAATCCATTGCCCCCTGATTTCGAGGGATGGCCTTCACGCGTAAAGCCCACACATCGAGGATCGTCGAAGTAATCGTACTGCGAACCATAGGCCCAAAACTTTCGGGCGAGCATCATCTTAGGTATTACTACCCCACCGCAAGGTGGTGTAATGAGACCTGAAAGGGCAGGATGTGACGGTTGAGCGACGTAGCCATATAAATCTGCATAGAAAACACATGGAAGTCCTGTGTTGGCACGAAGCAAGATGAGGGCGTAAGCGAATGGGACGAAGAATGGAGCGATGGGCGTCTGCGAGTGGTTAGTGTGTGGAAGCTGGCGCATAGAAGGGAGGAAACATACCCCTAAAGGCTGTCCTGGTTGCTATGAAGGAAGGTAAGTATCAATATTGTGAGTATGCTAGGAGAGATGACAAAGCAGGAGACAGCACCTAGAGCTCCGCCGTGACTTTGCCATGTCAACTTACAGTATCGTGATTGGTGACAAATGTCTAAATAAAACCATGTTAGTCCAAATGCTCTCGCTCGGGATATATTAAGGGCAACACTGTACTCACCACTGCATTATGGGGTCTCCATAGACATAGCGAATCATCGAATATTTTTCTCAAGTCCCCCCTCTCCTGCAACAAGGAGATCTTGCTAAAGTTCGATACGAGCTGAATGTCAAAAAGTGATAAACGATGGTTCACGAAGTCAATAAGCTTGGCAAGGAATTCAGAGTCTTCGCGCCAGTATTCGCCAACGATGAACCAATCTCGTAGGCCATGGGAGTCCAAATGAAAAAGTAAGTCCCGCAGAAACTGCAAACTGTAATGCTTGAGCGCATCAAGCCGCAAGCCACCTAGCCGCAACTGGGTTGGTAGCCACTTAACCCAACGGAAAAGCTCTGCTCTCACTTCAGGGTGCCGATGGTCGATATCCGCAAACATCCTCACACAAAACATCAGTACGAACGTCATTTACTCGGAGATAAGATAGGTATACCCACAGGAAGTCATAATTCCCCAACTCTTCATCTACATCCTCGGCCCACTCCTTTCCCTGGAATTTCCACACTCCCTTTTCTCTCCCATTATCATCATAGTCAACTCCCGTGAAGTGTTCCTTGCGCCACTTCATCGAGCTATATTGCCCTCCTCGTCCATGGAACTCAAACCCAGTCCACGCTCCAATCTCCCTCGAAGGGCCCATCTCTCTCCTCCGGTCCTTATCATCCATCTTCGTCGCAACAGCTCTCTCCACAAAATCCCCTCCGGCTTTATGATTTATCACCGCATCGAACAACACCCGCACACCATACCTCTCCGCCTCCTCAGCCATCTCCACCAACTCCCTTTTACTCCCCCACTTCGTTCTGCGCGACCCCTTCTGCTCAAACTCCCCTAAATCCCACAAATCATACACATCATACCCGTTACCAGCTCGTCCATCCGCCGCCTTGCACGCTGGCGGGATCCAAAGCTTGGTGACGCCCAAAAACGCGAGCGAGGGGATCACTTTCCGCAATCGGATCCAGTGCTGCCCGTCGGCGGGGACGTGCCACTCGAAACCTTGAAAGAGGATTTCGTTGTCGGGACAGGGCTGGTCGGGAGGAATGAGGTAGGGGTTAGGGAGGTCGGCGGCTGAGAGGCGCTTGCGGAGGGGTCGCAGGTTGGCAGAGTAGCCGGAGCCGGGCTCTTGGCGGCGGGCGGCAGCTTGGAGGGCCTGGAGGTGTGGGGGGAGAGGGGGAGAAGGGAGGTTGAGAAAAGATGACATTGGTGGTTCAGGCGCTGAGGAGGTTCCTTGGGGGTTCGGGCGGCAGGAATGAACGGATTGAGAGCGAGCCTCGCAGTGAGAGTTTGTCCTCCTTTCTGGTCTTCTCCCCTGAGATCCGGACAGTCCAATCCTCGAATTTTGAGAACACTCTGTTGCAGGGATTGGCCTTGGTTTCGATATGTTTCCGCAATGTTATAGAGTAGATTCTGGGCGCCCTATGAAACTTTTCCACTTAATCGCATCAAGTATTTTGTTCCTTCGACTATTTGATCTTGGATGTGACTCCTTCAGGCTTATGTGAATGAGAAACAAATGACGGTGAAGATGCCAAGCCACGTACTCATCACGAAGATGACGAGAGAGTGGTGGTCCGTGCGTCTCTTCACCAACCTCCTATTGTTTAGGCTTTCCTACCCCTGAATATCACCAGGGAAACGGGTAAATCTGGGATCCACATGATGTTTCTAAGAGTTTCTGGGGCTTGTTCAATGTGTTAGCTGTCGGTATGATTGCTTCTTATAACCTGCACAGCTCATTTTGCCTACAAAGTCTTGAGATAATATTCAGGGAAACGCCTGAGAACGGATTCAATAGACAGTCTTTTCGAACCATTAGCCTCAGCACCATTATACTATAGGCCTTATAAGACCAACCAACCTTAATCCCTTTTTAACAAATGTTAATTTATTGTATTATTTGACAATCTAGACAGACCTCCTGAGATGGATTCGAGAGGTACCAGGTCTCTGGACCTGAGAGACAAGAGTTCTCACACAACCAAAGTGGCCGTTGCGGTCACCAGTTGGTAAGCAACTGTATAATATTGCTGACTAGAGACTTACTTTGGCCAGATGGCCCTTCACAGACTCTATATACATCACACACACCCTTGTGGCTTCCCTTCCTTCCTCCTCAACAGCACAAACTGTTGAGGGTCAACATGCTTGGGTGTTGAGGAACACCTTCCTAATGCTTGATTGTTGGGGGCAGATATCCGAGTTTGATGGGTTATAACTCCCTTTACTGCTATCAGTTAGCAGCATGGAAGCCACTTTCCGGATAGAGCCGGTGTTGGTCGTGAAATATTAGCTTTTCCTTAGTAATTGAGAAGTAAAGCATCAATATACAGTTTTCCTCTATACTTGTTGCATGTACATAATGGCGTATTACTAGCCACAGTAGTAGCACGTGTTAACATTTGACAACTCCTCTTTGCTTTCTTTTTCTCATCCTTCCTTCTTTCTCCCCTATTTTTCTTCCCTCCTGCCTTGTTACTTTCTCTCTTTCTGTTGTTCTTGTTTGCTAGGATCAACAAGGATGTCACGCGGGAAAGCGGAGCCAAACACAAAGGACCAATAAAACGCGGCTCATGCAGCCCCAAAAGGTCATCAAGCCAAGAAATACAAACGAGGGACTAAAAGATCGTGAGAAATGAAGAAATGCTATATTATATAAGGTAGATATATTCCTTATTGGTAGAATCGTAGGTATGGTGGACGAAAAGTTCCTGAGTCGGCAATACAAACAGTTGCCCAAACAAACTGGTGACCGCAGTGCTTCTGAATTCATGTGAGAACTCTTGTCTCTCAGACCCATAAATCTTGGACCAAATCTAAACACATCTTAGGAAGGCTATTTGAGTCATCATTTCGTTCCCCTCTGTCTATAGTACGAAGAGACTTTCTCAAGATACATATTTAACAACTTGAAAATATCAAGAAGAAAAGAAGAATAAAGGAACGAGGGAAAGAGATAAAGCAATCAGGCATGTTTCTTGTGACTTCTGAGCTCAGTTCTAGCATTATCCTGAAATTTTCTTCTGTCACAGGTAGACTCCATGGGGCTGTCTCCATATCTGTTTGGTATCGGGAGCTTGTGGTCCCACACATTGCGTCTACTTAAAGACATGAACGATCTAAGGGAGAACTAAGGACCACAAAATCACCTATATTAGCGTCTGTGAAATCTCCGGAGTTGGGATGAATATCTGTGTGCAATGGACATCAGCAAACGGCATATGGATCAGCCATACCTCAACCTCCGAGTTTCATTCTCTGCTTTCCTATCTATATATATACTACGCTTATAGTCACTCCTTATGGTAGGCTCAACAAGCTCAACAAGCACTATTTTCTTCCTTACACTCATTCAAAACTGCTCTTCACTCACGATTTGCCGTTGACGGTGCGACAAACTGTGACCCAACTAGTCCGGTACCATCTGTGAGCACGCGACTCAACCGAGCTCTTAACAGATCCATCCTCACATTAGAACTCTCCCTTTCACACAACCACTCCATGCACCCTGCTCACTGTGCTTGTCGCAAGGTTACCAGCATGCTTATCCAATCTCCCAACTTGATCAAAAACAATTGAAGGGATAGGCACCAACACCACTACAAGATGACTCTTTCCTTGAATTCAAAAAGATGCAAATAAAGAGGTTGTGTTTCTTACCAACTGCATACAAGAGAATAAGAAAAGATATGTCAGGCTGGATCTGTCATCCGCGATTACTATAAATTCCTAGCACCAACTGATCCTGTTCTCTTTAGTTTCTTGCGCGACTTCCTCACATGGTGATCTTTTTGCTCTTTTTTTTTTTCCTTTTCCATGCCTCTCAGGTGCCCTTCACGTCTGGCGCAATATATGTTTGTGGGAAGATGCTAGTGAGCGTGACGGTCTGGAGGAGATATGGTAAGTAGCATTGGGCATGGGTTTGTAATACACAACCTTAACATTATCACATTTGAGAACACTACTTCACATGAAGAATCTATATGTCGTACTAAATGCTAAAAGTGGGATCATTTTCGCTGAAATGTTCGAATGTCAACTTCTCCCCGTCAGGCTTAAGACAAGACTCCCGGTTTCCATTTATATCACGGTGCTTAGACCCTACAACACACATGGCTCTTCCATGTTTTGAAAGTCATAAAATGCTGATAAATGTTAGCAGCTAAGGGTCTACTGCATCAACCCGATCGCTCTAGACTACACCAGAGAGTCTCCGAAGTAACCAGCTTATTATTCAATGGATTAAGACCGATCAGCAGTGTTTGAACCATGCGGAGTAACTATCGGCAGTTCGCTACTTCACATACACTTATTGTTGGATACCCCCCATTTTTGTTCTTCCGATGTGGATAGTTTCTTGCAACTACAAAAGAATGATACTCTTCCTTTCGATGAGCTTAAGGAATTTTCAGATGAGCAGGTTCGAGCTCCAAGTGTTCATTCAGCTTGTTGTGGATTTTTGATTCTCATCTGACCAGAATCATGACTTTAGAGGATTCGGAAGAACAAATGGAAAAATTTGTTAAATTTCTCGGAGCACTCCTGGAGGCCTCAAGTGATTGAAAAACGATTAAGCCTGGATGGATCAGCATTAACTGATGCAGAGAAGGTGGGTGCAAAGGAGCTCGGTATTATGTGGACTATCCCCTTTGGATACTACACTCCTCAACAGACAATCCCTTATTTTTGAGATTCCAAGACAGTCTTGAGGAGTACTTTAACTTGCTGGATTAACTACAGGTGGGGTAACATATAAAGAATGTTGCAATGGCATTCCGTTAACACTTGATTCCAGTCTGTAATTTTTTATTTCTCTTTTTCTCAACTTTTTGTAACATTCCGGCTTTGAGCTCAAATTCCACTGCTTTGCACTTGTCTTGCTCAATGTCTGTGCTCAAGCTCCCCAATTTTGCTTGTGACACCTAGAACCTCTTCTAAAATCAGATTGCTTGGCTTAGTGTGTAACAAAACAGCACGGCCAAGGAGGAACTAGGCGCATGTAAAGATGATCCTCTCAGATATTTTTAATATCCTTGTCCTCCCAAACATTATCGCTTGCCATTAGGCTGGGTTCAATACTTATAAGATAATTGCGCGAAAAGATAAGAAGGATGAATAGATGCCACAGAAATGAATGTTCAACTAGAAAGAAGAGAAAGATTATATTGTGTCTAAGGCAGAATAGGGTACCAGCATAATCCTAAGCGGTAGAAGCAACTATCCCTCTCCATCGCCATCACAACGACACCCAGAAAAGGACTGCTGGGATACTTCACCAGTGTCCTTTGAGATCTTTGTGCCTCTTCACGTTATCCGACCTCCCCTTATAGTCACATTTGCCGCACTGGCTTTCCTCTTTAGGGATCCCCAGCGCTCTTGCCTCCTCCGGATGATTGGCCCACATATGCCTGTTCCTATCCTTGGTTTCTGCACCACCAGCTCCACATATCTGACATATTCTGGGCCGGTTGTGGTTCTTTTGATGTTTCCTGTCCACATGGAGAGGGAGTTAGCACTGATGCTGTGTTGAGATCAAGTATGGCTGACAGATGTAGGTGAGAGAAGGAGACTGTACCTACTTCAGATCACAGTTACGGCTGAAAGAGCGGTTGCAGCCCTCAAAATCGCAGACATAAGGAGCAGCCCTCGTTCTCCCAATACTCGTAGAGGACAGGGCAGAATCGTCATGCAAAGAAGCAACTGTACGAGCAGGATCCAGCATTGGGGGATAGATTGGAGAACCAAGAGTTTGCGAAGCATCCACAAGTTGAGCCTGTGCAGTTTGCATAACGAGGTTGATATCACTAGTCCCTCCACTAAATTGCCAGGAGCTTTCAGTTAAAGGTGGTGCTGCTGGTGATGCTACATGTGGATCAGGGATAAATGTTTGTGCATCATGCCAGACAAGTGTTGACGTTGAGTCGTTGACAACAAGAAAAGGAAATGTCGTCTGGCTGTCTTCAGTGCTTTCGGGCATGAAGGGTTCCGAAGACGTGAGGGAGACAGTAATAATGTCTTCAAGACTATCATGATGGTAGCTTCGGTAGGAATTGGTGTCCTCCATTGCTTCAAGAGATCAAGTCCAGGATCCGTTGTTGTCGATGAACACCAGGTCGGAAGACCATTTGGGGACAGGGTTACCTCATGCACATCGCAACCAACGTTGTTGAAAAGGGTCTTAGAGATCCTTGAGCTCACGTACGTCTCACTAACCGCCATAATGCCGGTGGTGGCCAAGTCTTATACCTATCTAACTGCACAACAATTTGGACTTTTCGACTGTCACGTAGTCTGGATGCTCTCTGTGACAGAAAAACAACCATGCCACTTCGCACTCATACTGATGACTTGGCAACTTGTCATCCATTAAAGTTCGGATTTGTGCGTCAAAGTTTGAGGCCCACCATCTTCATACAGACTACATCGGTGTGAGTGATACGCCTATGTAGCTATACCAATGCCCATGTCCAGGCCTACAAAGCCTTATATTCGATGTCAATACCGATAATTGGACCGTCACTTTGTTACCTCTCTAAAAGTAAAAGCGTTAGATAGAATCATGGGTGACAGACTGCGCCGCTATGGACCATGATGTTCGGGGGGTGTATCTATAATTCTTGGTTTGCAATCACCGAGTCAGAGGCTGAATTCTGGTAAAAAAATATTTTTTAGCTTATTGTTCTGCTGTAGTCAAGCTGTATGCTTTCAACCTAAGGGACTATTTGACGGTCTTTGACGACGGCTCACTCAAACAATGAGAGAGTCGCGCAGGATAACGTTCTGTTGTTTTGCTTTTAATCCTCTGTTCTTCCACCCAATCCTTCTTTCATCCAGTCTCGCTTCTTTTTATTGTTCCATTTTTCGCTTTTCCTTTTTTCATTCCTTTTCCATCATTTCAATATCCTACTCTTCCTTCATCTGTTCCTTTTTCCTGCCATTCTTTTCTTTGGGTGAACCACATCTCCTGAGCTGCTGTTTGGTGTTGTTGGGGCTTTAGGGAGTATGGTGCGAAATACAACCTTGTAACGGTACGGGCAACAACGGCCATCCCTCCAGTAAGCCCCACTCAACGGCTGCCCCTCCTGAAAACCCGTGTTCGTAGTACGCGACCACGGAACTTTCTCAAATTCGTTCCATCCTCAACCTCCCACATCAGGCTTCTCCTAGAAGCTAGTCCAATCAGATCGTCCTGCTCCGTTTCTTAAACCACTATGGCTGCCGAAAGTGACCAACAACTCCAGTATGCTTCCTTCTGGGACGCGAAGTACTCACAATCAGACGGGTCGCAACCAGTTCACGAATGGTTCCGCAATTTTGAGCAACTGGAGCCCTTCCTCACTAAATACGTCTTCTCAGTTCCCGGCTTCAAGCCCAATGACAACCCCCTGATCCTGCATGCCGGCTCAGGCGACAGCGTATGTTCCAACCGCTTCTTTCGCCCCTCTGCCAAACGCCCCCTTCGCCGACTAACGTCATGACATTCAACCTCCCGTCTCCCAGACCATCCCCCATGACTTCTACGCGAAAGGCTACCGCAAACAACTATGCGTCGATTTCTCGCAAACCGTGGTGAACCTTATGTCGAAGCGGCACAAGCCCTATGAAGGGATAAAGTGGCGCCTAATGGACCTACGCGATATGCAAGGTGTAGAGGACTCGTCAGTTGATGTAATCTTCGATAAGGGCGCGCTTGATGCCATGGTATACGGGCCCATGTTTTCGCCTCCGAAGGAAGTGAAGGACAATGTGCAGGCATATCTCAAGGAGGTGAGTTTCGGATGGGCTTTGTCAAGACTTTTAGCTCTGCAATGGTCGCTCTGTTCAGCCCTGTGTTGTACGCTGACATCCTGTGTCTCTATAAGGCCCATCGTGTCCTCAAGCCGAATGGGAAGTTCCTATGGGTAGGATTCCGCCAGCCTCTCCAGATGCAGTACATCTGGAACCTTGACGAGCTGTGGAAGATTGAAAAAAGGGAAAATATGGGTGAGCCAGGTGGGTTGTCGTACTACGGCTGGGTGTTCAGCAAAGTCACAACAAAATCAGACGGCAAAAGTGAGAGTCCAGTGTCGCAGGCGTAAGGTGAAGCGTCCATTGCCAATATTAACGGCTCTTACATTTACCTCATGCAAAAAGTAGAGCCAACAAGGATTAAATCCATGAAGGATCCATTAGCCCTAGTATCTTCCAACTGATCATGCTATGCTGCATACCTCACACCAAGAACTCCATCGGCACGACAATAGTGGATTGAGTTACAACACATCTTCGGAATCTCCTCTCTGGCCATTACTTTCTTCTCTCTCTTTTCCCAGCGACAAGGTGAGAAAACTCTTCAATGGCCATAATCTCATTCAAATACGGCCTGCGGCCATCATCCTTGACAGCCTAGGCATACCGATTAATAACAGGAAGGCGCTCCCAGAACGATGCGATCTCTTTGGTAAGATCGTTGGATGACGATAGGGATCTTTGCTGAGCAGACTCGGGAATACTGGTAGAATCTTCCAGATCTGGATCTGGAGTTGCCTGGGACATGAGGGACATGAGAGCGACTAGGTTGGGGTATGGGTTCTAGAATCTCGTGAGTCTGGAGGTTTTGGCTTGGTCGCAGCTTGTTCCATAGGCAGGACCTCGAGCTTCTGTGGCCCAGCATGTTAATCAGAATCGTAGATAAACTCCCATGACGCGGCTCAGCCCCCATTCCCCCGAAACAGGAAGATTGAAACGTGCAGGGGAGATGCTGTCGCTGCCAAGATTGTTCCAGTGCTGAAAATCCGCGATCTTCGCTTCTTCTCGCCTGGAGAGTAGCAAGTGTTTTGCAGAACCTGGACCCTACAACTTCAAGTCTAGGGGCCTGGACTCGATGTGCTTCAACCATCTGAACATTTGGTCAGGTACAACAGGGATAATTCCACTGCACCAGGCATACCCTGGACGATTCGTATGTAGTTGGTTTATCGTGATCGCACCACACGACCAACCAACAGCAGCGAAAGCAGTCAACTTATGTTGCGCATCATGCGAGCGTGCTTGCGGAGGTTTGGGGGGTTGGTGAGGTTTGGGATCTGGGGATACGTACAGTTAGACTTGAGGATAACGATCAGACTACAACGATCATCCGGCCATAACGCTATGGACCGTGGGAACCATCGTGATTTTATAGGGAAGTGGTTCCCTAGCGATTGGACATGCGATACGGTTTCTGCTTAGTCACACATACAAAATGATGAACATGGTTATGTAACGACCTATATCCCCTGCTAGAGAGCTATCTCTCCTACTCTATTCAAGGTAGAAAGTATGCAGTTATCTGTGTTTCCGCTCCTTTTCTTCCACAGAGCAAACTAGTTAATCTCAGGCCATTTAGAACAAGGTGTATTTGATAGCCTCGTGCGTCTGTTCATGGAAAGTCATTACCTTTGAAGAATACGGACAATGAAGAAGGAATAGGGGTCAACAAGACATAGAGGGAACAGGCACGGTTACTCCTGGGCCCAACTCTCAGCCATGTGGCATGCTTATATCCCTCAACAACGTTGATCATAACAACCAGAGCACATCCCAATGTCATACCGCATACATGAGCTTGGTTAACGCTGCCGCTTCTGGAGCTACTACCCAAACCTCCACAGAGGTGGCTACAAGCCCCCCAACCTTCATCGTCACCCAGCCAACTAACTGGACGTCCAACTTATTACCAAGCACAGCAGTCCAAACCACGGGGCTAGCTCGGTCTTCCTTAACGACTGACCGTAGAGCCATCGTTGAGCGTTGGGCTTCAATGCAGCAGTATGACACTGACACTATGATACCACATTCGCAGGCTAGTCCACGCACTCAGTGGCAACAGCAAGACATCAGCCAGGCCAAATCCAGGGAAAGGATATAGAGCTAGCAGACTTGAGCCATAAAGCCAGAATACAACTGCTGAGAGGCCCAATAGGAAGGTCACATGCATTTCACTGTCGCTCTCAGGGCTAGGGTACTCGACGCATCCTGCTTCAAGGAAGACTTTCACTCGACAAGTGGGGAAGGGTTTTCTGGGCCAACCCAGAGAAGTACTATTAGCAATGAGAGCTATGCGCCTGGTGTGGAGAGAAAGTAGTCTAAACTTGGGAGCGAGGACGTGATCATAATGCTCACATGATGTAAAACGAGATAGGAAGGTTCAGGGCAAGGTACGGGATAAACATTGGAGACCAGAAAGGTACGGCTTTGGTAGGGAAAAGAGGTATAAAGGGGGGGGGGAAGAGCCTTCGGAGATCGACTGGGTCGGGGAGTGGCCTTGATAGTCAGCAGACGTCAATGCCCAGAAACCGTAGTGTTAATAGCAGTTGAAAACAGCTCTCAAAAATAATTATCAGCCTTTTTGAGCCTTTTATTGGTAAGGCGGTCATTTCAACCAACAGGACCTCAGGTGCATTAGACTCTAGTTACTGGAGTAACTCCTCCCAACACTTGGTGACGATGTTATTAGTCGGTTATTGAGCTGCCTACAAACCCAGAACCAGAACAAATAGTTTGATCTCCATTTTCCAGTCTTCGCTTCTTTCCTTCTCTCCTTCTCTCCTTCTTTCCTCCATCCTTCCTCTTTTATCTTTTCAACACAGTGGCAACTGCAAAGTAGATACTAGGCCTGGGCGAACAGGCAGAAGGTATGGGGCGAGTGAGCTGTATCCTAAGGAGAAAAAAAATTGGCTAGAAATGTGGTCTAGAAGATAGGCTCTATACATACGTAGAGAGGAAAGTAGTAGTCACGTAAGGCGGCACGTGATAACCAGTCTGACCAGTGCGACACTTTTCAATTCGGTTACGAGATATGACTTAGGTTTCATCATGATAGTTTCCGGCATTGGGGGTTCCATGGGACGCGGCGGGAAGACAGTCTCTTTCTTTGTTAATAAGGCAGTCTTTTACACACCCGGCTCCAAGCACAATAGAAGGTTCATCACTTTGACTTTTGAATGCCTTGTCCCTGCTGTTGCCCCTGAGACGGGCCCTCTGTAGCCTTCTTCGCCTCTTGCTCCCTCGCAGCCTTGAACTTCTCCGCAAGTTGCTTTCTATCGTCTCCAGTCAGTGACTTCCTACCGTCTATTGACAACCTTACTGGCAAGAAACTCACTCCTTCTCCCTAATGTACTGCTCCTCAAAGGCCTTCTCCCGGTTGTTGAGCGGGTTAGGGTTCATTTTGTTTGTTTCGGGTCTCTTATGTGACGATCAAACACGGTTGGAGCAGTCTCTCGTTCTCTTCGGTCGTGATCTGGGTTGCTGCACGGGAGATCTGCGGGGACGGCGGATCTGGCTCGGGTCCAGGCGGTTGGGATCATGAGATTGGGCTGGCTGTGACGTCAGCTTCGGGTTGGAGGGGTACCGTTGTAACAGCGGGGATGGGGCTTCGACTCGGCTCCTGCTACAGGCTTGAGAAAAAGCATCGTGCTGCATTGCCCCTGGACAAATATTTAACCAAGAATCTTTTGTTAGAGAGCTGGAGTTTCAAGAGTTTTCTTTGTTTGATGTCGGAGCTGGAGTCGACACAAAGGCACTTAGCTCTAATCTTCTTACCTCTCTGCCCAGGCACTATCACTATCATTGTCACTTCAAGAGTCACGCTGCTAAAGTATCAACTCTCCAAGCTCAGGCCACCAGCAGCGCTAAAGCTGCATCTGACCCTTGCTCCTGCACGCGATCTAGACCCTAAAACCCTTCACAAGCCGAAGCGCGTCGGTGGTACCCGAGGTCATCCCATCTTCCCCGCAATCCCGCAGCATCCACTAGGCCAGGCCCGTCCTCTCTGGAACCCCTCCCGAGTCCTCGGTCAGTTTTATATCTCGGTCAGGGGCCGACCCGACCCGTCAGCCTTTTCCTTCGCAGCAGACCAGGCCTGATCCCGGCTCATGGTTTTGTCGTCACGTCGATTGAAGGCAAAGGGTTATATCAGCATTTGGCAGCAAAGGATTTCCAGGCTCAATTGCTGAGACACCGACGACAATAACCCCACCATGAGACAGTCTCTCCGCTTTGCTCGCGCGTCTTCCGGGCTGGCTGCCGCGCTTTCCTCCGTGCCGAAGACTCCAGCCGCTCTGAGGCTGTCCCGGCTGGCACAGCTTCGCAATACCTGTGTCACAGCCCAGCCATTGACCTCCGTCCGGCAGGTCCGGCTCAACCACGCCGATGCTACGAAGACTTCTTCTGAGGCTGAGGCTGAGGCTGTGGCCCCCGCAAGGTCACCCGTCGAACCGCCCGTGGACGGGTCGACCCTCGTCGACCATGTAGCCGACGCACCTGGCGAAGAGAGCGTGGTGACGCCGCCCGCTGAAGAGGGGGAAGAGCAGTGGCACGTGCCGCGGCGGTACCGGCGCAAGGACAAGATCGACCTGCCGCTGAACCAGCGCTACGACGAGAAGCGAAGGATGGTGTTCCCGAACCGGCTGCGCGACGATTACGGCGTGATGCAGTGGAACGCGACGACACTGCGTGTCCGCTACTCCGACTCCGACAAGCCGCTGGACCTGCCGACGCTGTTCCTGCGCGATGGCTGCCAGTGCCCCAAGTGTGTTGATCCCAGCTCGGGCCAGAAGACCTTTTCAACTACCGACCTCCCCGATGCTCCCTCCATTATGTCTGCGCGGGCCATGCCCGACGGCACGGTCGAGATCATCTGGCACAACGATCCCCTGTCCGAAGGGGGTAAGCATCAGACGCTGCTCAAGCCCGAGCTTATCAAGCGCTGGCGCGAGGGCGACAACACCACTCGTGGGCAGAACATCCCCTCTGGCCCCATGATCCCCTGGGACCGGGCAATGTACCAGGCCCTCCTCAACAAAGGCTGGTGCCGCGTGAAGTACAAGGACTGGATCCACAACGACAACGCCTTCTGGTCGGCCTTCCACGACTTCTGCCGGACGGGCCTCCTCTTCGTGACCGACGTGCCAGAAGACGAGGCCTCCGTCGAGCGCATCGCCAAGCGCATCGGCCCCCTCCAGCACACCTTCTACGGTTGGACCTGGGACGTGCGCTCGAAGCCACGCGCCGAAAACGTCGCCTACACCAACGTCTTCCTCGGCCTGCACCAAGACTTGATGTACCACAACCCGATCCCTCGCGTTCAGCTCCTCCACTGCCTGGCCAACTCCTGCGAGGGCGGAGAGTCCCTCTTCGCCTCGGGCATCCGCGCCGCTTACGAGCTGCAACAAACCGATCCGATCAACTACGGCGTGCTGACGCGGTACGACACTCACTACTGCTACGACCGCAACGGACACTACTATCACGCGCGGCGGTGCACCATCGTCGAGGGTCTCCCGGGAGGTCCCATCATGACGCATTGGGCCCCACCCTTCCAGGGCACACAGCGGCGGCTTAGCGGCCCCGTTCAGCCGAGCCTGCTGCGCTGGAAGCGGGCGGCGACAGCGTTCCAAAAGACGATTGAGGACGAGCGCAACATGTATGAATACAAGCTCAAGCCGGGCGAGTGCGTCATCTTTGACAACCAGCGCGTGCTGCATGGTCGTAGGGAGTTCCAGACCACTCAGGGGTCGAGATGGCTCAAGGGCGCGTACATCTCGCCGCAGGTGTTTGCGGCAAAGGAGACGGAGCTCGCCCACCGCCTGGGCAGGAGGTTCATTGACAAGGATGAGATCATGGCGTGGGTGAGCCAGGAGAGGAAGCTGGTCCGGGACACGCTGCCGGATGAGCTGAAGGAGAAGGTCAACCTTGTGGAGGAGGACCGCCTATTTGAGGGCGCTGAGAGGCTGCACAAAGCTATGAAGGAGGAGTTGAAGACTGTAAATAACTGGCGCAGGTATTTGGAGGAGCACCAGTCGGAGGGCGAGCAGGCTGAGGTGGCTCAGTAAGCGTTATTTAATAGTTACGATACCTACCTTCAATGTATATGTAGCCTTGTACACACAACTACCCTTGGCTGCATTTGTACCCATACACTGCGAGCCACGCATTATGGAACACACATCTCACAGCAGCACCGAAGAACATGCCTTGGAAGGACCCAGCTCGTATTTTTCTGCATACGATGGCCTGCCCGTTCAGGGGCATATGACCATGCCGAATCCTCTCCCAAATATCTTCCTTTTTTTAAGCCAGCCAGCACCGCTTGCTTAAGCAGCAATGGTGACCTCGACCTCAACGCCAGCCTCGATGTTGATAATGATCTGCTTGACGATCTCGGTCGGGGCAGTCAGGTCGATCAGGCGCTTATGGATGCGCATCTCGTAGGCGTCCCAGGTCTTGGAACCCTCACCGCAAGGAGTCTTGCGGGTCTATCAGGGGGGTCAGCACAGTTTCTTGTAACTCTCTTCGTTATCGATCTTGGGGGGGCGCGGCGGCGTACAGTGATCTTGAGGGTCTTGGTGGGCATGCGAACAGGGCCCTTGACGCGAAGGTCCTTGTTCTTGGCACGCTCAATGAGCTCCTGGCAGACCTTCTCAAGGGACTGGACCTTGCGGGAGGTCAGAGTGATGCCTAAGCTGGTCAGTTGATGGGTCCCTCGTAAGACATCGCAACGATCACGTACGGATCTTGTGGACCTTCTATATCAGGAATCAGCATGATGTTGTCGACAGCAACAATCAAGCGGAGATACTAACCGGCGCCTCGCCGAAGTCCTTCTCGGCCTTCTGGTACGACATTTTGGCTAATGGGCTGCTTAAGAAGATAGGTCCTTCACGACTCGACACCTGGTTTGCAGATGTTCGGCAAAGTGATGAAGGCGCAAGCGTGTGCTGCTGGGAAAGGAGAGGAGCTTGCTCGACTTTTTTTTGTGCGTGTGTCTTTTTTCTGTGGATTTTTCGAGGTTTTGGTGGGGACTGGTGGTTTTGCATGGGAAAATCTTGGCAGGGCTGCTGAGCCCCATGTGGCTGGTAATAATCTGTGGGTTGAAGTGGCTTGTTCGGCCTTGTGGGTCTAGGGGACTTGTCAATCCGGACCACTGCTGCGGCAACGGTCAGTGACACACCGGCGAGGGGGCGAACAGTAAGGCAGTGAGACCGTGGAACGAAACAGTGGGGACAAATGACCGGCTTTACTCAGACGTCAAGTATAGTGAGCCTGTTGATATAATTTGGCTCATCTTTTTGGCCTCTTCTGATCTTCTGGGGCTTCCGCTCCAGTTTTCAAATCCCAACTTTTCTTCCTCAGGACCCCCTAGCGGACAGCCGTCCCTGTCCTTTGTTCTTGCCATCAGCCATTCACAGTTTCTCGTCTCAGTCAACACCAACACTCAACATCATCAACCTTGGCGCTCTTGACAATACCAACAGCATACCTACCATGGTCTCGCTCCCCTCATTCGCTCTCTTTCCCATCGCCACATGGCGCGATCAAATCGTGCCAGATGAGTGGGTGTCATGCCTAAATGCTTGGGCTGTCCTCGTTGAAAGCCATCTCTCTCTTCCAGAAAACGATTTCGTTACGGTCTCACTTAAGGATGAGAGCCTAAGGGGGTTTCTGGTCTCTTTTGCCCGGGAGGTTGCCGCCAACGGCACTGCATGCTTAGGGCCCTCACAATCAGCCAAGCGGCTGCTCAAAGGCTGTCTATTGTTGGTCACCAAGATTCTGCAGTCACCTTCGCCACCCAAGTCACTCCTCGAGTGGGAGTTTCTTGCCGACCTGAGTAGAATTTACGGCAAAAAGGCCGAGCCAGTTTTCTCTCAATTATCAACTACAGCACGCGAGTTGCTCGATGTCTCATTGTCCGAACTCAAAAAGTTCTTAATCAAGAACCTCGACGCTGGTCTCAAAGGGGGCAACCTCAAGGCAATCGAGGAGCGTCTAGAGCATGTCAACGACCTCATCCGTGTCAGCCCAGCAGTAGCAGAGTTTTTTCTCACTGGTAGCGATTTTCTCGATGGGTTAATTAGCTGCTACAAAATTGCGAACCCGCCGCTGCGCAAGGCCCTCATCGCCACCACCTACCTATGTCTCATGGGCGTTGCTGATGGCCAGAAACTTTCTGCGCTTAGTGATCAGCTCTACTCCCTCAAAGCTGCGGGCGCAGCCCACAAGTCGGGTCCTCTCAGTGAAGATGGCTCTCTTGTTGTGGAATTGGTCACCTCAACCCCCTTACTCCAACGGCTCCAGCACAAGCTTAATACTTCCGAATCCTCCTCCTCACGTTTGACCTCCGTCCTCAAGGAACTATCATCCTTCAAAAAGCCCAACAGTACCATCACCAAACCAAAACGCCTTATTCGCCGACGCATCGACAAGGGCAAAGCCCCCATACGCTCCCTCGACTCCTTCCCCTCCGACCAACAACAAGAAGACATCCACCTCCTCAGCCTAATCTCCCAAGTCCAAGACCTCTTTCCGGACCTCGGCGCCGGCTTCATAGCCCGCCTACTCCAAGAATACTCCAACTCCCCCGAGCAAGCAATCGCCCACCTCCTAGACGACTCCCTCCCGCCCCACCTCGCCTCCGCCGACCGCTCCGAGCCCCTAGCCTCCTTCAAACAACCTGCTCATCCCCCTCCTCATCCCGATACCCCAGAATTCAACCCGGCAGACGAGCTCTCCGACTCCGACATCGAAATCCTCACCGCCGCGACACAAAACAAACTCCACCTCGGCAAGCGCCGTCTCTCTGCTTCCCTCCCTGCGGCCCCCTCTAAGCAAACCATCCTCTCCGCCCTCGCCGCATTCGACTCTGATGACGACGAACGCGACGATACGTATGATGCAGCTGACGTGGGCGGAACAATCGATGCACGCCCGGAGGATGCTGAACTGGTTGCGGCAGAAACGGGCTCTCTTACCGGAGTGCCAGTTGATGTGGAAATGGTGTTGGCAAGGACGTGGTTGGCTAATCCCGGTGTGTTCGCGCGTGATGCGACGACAAGGAGGTCGAAGGAGAGAGCAAAGTTGAGGGAAGAGGCGGGGGGGATGACGGATGAAGCGGTCGAGGGATGGGCGGTGATGGTGCAGAGGGATGACGGGTTGAGGAGAAAGGTTGAGAGGAGATATGGAGGGCTTGGCAAGGGAGCGAAAGCGCATGATGGTGCGGGCATACAGGATGTTATCATTGAGAGGACGAAGTGGCGTGCTGGGGATGATGCTACGGAGGGCACGGAAGGGACGGAGGATACGGAAGAGGGTGAAGGGGATGAGGAGGCTGGACGTGGTGCCGGAGTCAGGGTCGGCGTTTCTGGAGCAGGCCGTGGGAGGGGTCGTGGTCGGGGAGGTCGTGGCAGAGGCGGTGGTAGAGGTGGTGGCGGGCAGCCATCATCTGGAGGTCCGGCAGTTGATAGACGGAGGAAGGAAGCAAACAAGGCGAGTCGGGCGAACCATAACCGGCGCGACCAGAGGGCGCGGAAGATGTTCAAGGCCGCTGGACTGGGCGGTTAATAAAGGTTACACACAAGTTGACGTGTCTTGATTTGGATTGGGTTTCTGAAGATATTGCTAAGGAGGCTCATTGTTGTCGAATTATAAGACGATGCGCCAGCATCATCACGGATTAATTAACTGAAACGTGGTTAACAGTCAGGAACAGGCATCAATAGACTTAGGCTACGTACGATGATACCCAGCTTTCCGCACTTAGAATCCCATCATGTTTGTGAGCAATACAAAAAGTTCCCCTTTGTTTTGGGGATCCAATTCTTATATTTGCCGAACGCCATCCCAAATATTCTATTGAAACTATATCATCGCCACTTGATTGGAAATTGCACAAGTTAACCTCACTCCGAACCATGTAATAACACACCCAGGTCTCTAGAAATCCCAAACACACCATTCCCTCCTCGGCGGCACCTCTGGCATCCCGCCCTCAAACCTCCCCTTCTCCAGAAAACTCTGCCACTGCCTCTTAACCCCCTCATCCTCATACACCTTTGGATCCTCCGCCTCCGTATCAGTCGTATACGCCGGCGCGCCATCGGGCATCCAGATCCTGACGAGCGTCCCATCAAACTGCCTGATATGCGGCACTGGCTTGGCAGCGCCCTTGGGCGTCTCGTACACGACGGGCTTGCCCTTGAAGGTATCGAGCCCGCCGGCAGGATTCTTGGTCGCGTAGGATAATAGGTCGGGATGCTGACGGGTAGAGCCAGGGTGATAGGGGCTCTTGGAAGCAGGGGCTTGCGCCCCGGCAGGGCTGGCGCCGATGGTGCTGGTTGCGTTGCCTAACTGGCTGAAGCCACTGGTAGCGGCCTGGCTGCCAAAAGCAGAGGTCGTAGATGGCTGGCCGAAAACATTGGACGGTTGTTGTTGCTGTTGACCGAAAAGGCTGGGGCTGCCGAAGGTGCCAGCCTGCTGGGGTTGTTGCTGGCCAAAGGCACTGCTTTGTGTGCTCGGCTGCCCGAAGGGATTCTGTGCAGTAGTAGTAGACGGCTGCCCGAAGGCAGACGCCGGAGCCGCAGGCTTTCCAAAAGGGTTGGCAGCTTGTTGGCTAGGCTGGCCGAAAGGGTTCGCCGGTTGTGTCGCCTGCGCTGCCGCACCGAATGGACTCGGCGCTGTCGTTGTCGAAGCACCGAATGCGCTGCCAGCTGATGTCCCAAAAGCACCCGGCTTAGGACCTAGTGCTGACGGCTGGCCAAATGCAGACTGTCCGAATGCGGGCTGCCCGAACGCAGGCTGGCCAAACGCCGGCTGACCGAAAGCGCTCGGTTTAGCGCCGAGTACTGAGGGTTGGCCAAACGTAGAACCCGTTTGTGGGCTGCCAAAGGCAGAACCACCGCCAAGCGCCGATGGTTTGCCAAAAGCAGAGACAGGCTGCGATGGCTGTCCGAAGGCCGGCGTGCCAAAAGCACTGGACTTCTGGCCCAAGGGAGAGGGTTGGCCAAAGGCGCTGGTCGATGGCGTCGAAGGCGCGCCGAATGGGTTTAGCGGTGCCGCTGAGGATTGCTGGAAGGGATTGACGTTCCTGCCAAAAACGCTGCCGCCAGTACTGCTGCCCTTGGACGACTCTCTGCAAATGTCTATCCGATTCGGGTGCTTGTTGGCCGCATCCAAGATGAACTGGACAGCGGCAGGAATGTTTTGTAGGGTATTTTGTATCTGCTGCTGGGCTGCCTGGTAGGCTGCTTGAATCTCATTTAACTATGGGCGGGTCAATCAACAAAGGTCAGACGCTAACAGATCGTGGGCGGAGAAACGCACAGCGCCCTGGGGGTTTCCAGCCATCAGGCCATTATAGAAGTGTAGTCGGATCTCCTCAAAACTCTGTTCGCGGGGGTAACCGCCGAAGAGCTGCTCGGGAGCATCGCGGCCAGGACCGTAGCAAGAGAGGATCCACGTCGGCAGCTCACTGGTCAGATCTTTCTGGATAGCATCTTCAGAGAGACCAGGGTAGTGGGGAGGTTCTGGAGCTGTCCGAGTAAGTAATTGCCAGCACAATCCCGCCTGAGTATGGCGCACCTGACACGCGACCGCCCATGCCTTGACCTGACCCTGACAAAGCGCCGAAGCGATTGTAGTTCTGGCCCCCCTTTGGAGGATGTTCAAACTTGCAAGCATCTAGTGCACGGGTAATGCGCGTTAGCCATTGGGGATCCTAGATCGTGGTTGGGCATGAATCATGGTGATCGCGGGGCAGTCGGGCGGGACAGAGATGGGTCGAGGCGCAACGAATGATCGGCGTCACTTCGCAGGACTCGAGAAGTTGGTGGGAGCAGGCGGAGGGAAGGCTGAAGAGAAAGACTGGGCTGGGAAGGGCGATGAGAACGGGCACGCGGAAAAGTCAAACGGGCATCGCGTACTTCCATTGCGGCAGTATCCTTGCTGCCAAAAGCGACAGACAGTCATCGTGCTAGTTGAATTAGTGTTACGGCCGGGTGTTGATACAAGAGGATGGTGGTGACATGGCGATGGCTCAGTGGTTGGTCGGTCAATCGAGCTGCCGTTGCGCTGGGAAACAGTGCGATCGTGTCTTGGCGGCGTTTATCGATAGGCCGTTGATGAGGCGACATCACAAGCCACCAATGCCCCGGGCCACGCAACATGCGAGTGGAGCTTGAGCCCGGCGGTTCGGCGTCATGTGTGGCTGTACTAATATGTGGCTGAGCACAGATTTGCGGCTTGGGAGAGAGGCCCCACCCCCACAGTCTCGCGGCGACGCCGACCCACCACCACATCTCAAACGCCGTGGAATGCCGAGCTGCAGACGCGATTCTCTCGAGTTGCATCTCGCCATCGCGCATCAGACTCGAGCTAACTCTCGATGTTGTTGAGGATTCTTGCCTCGAGTTGGCCGTTTGTTTGCGGCGACGGTTGGCTTACAGTGAATCATTTCTTAACCTTCAAGGACTGAATGGCTGTCCAGCGGTTCCCTCTCGACGTTTTAGAGTCGAGAGACTTGAAGTCATATTCGACATCACAATCCTCCACGTCCAAGACCCATCAAGAAGAAACCCCAGATTCCGCTAGCGACGAAATCTGGGGTAGCATCCATCACCCCCCGTTCGGGGGTATCAACATGCAGAGCCGCCGACAACTTGTCACCGCCGCGGAACTGTTCCTATCTTCCATTTTCTATTCCGCCATTGCTGATCGTAGTCTTGTTCTCCCGTTCTGACCTCTACTTGTAAAAACAGATAAATATAAGTAAATGATAAAAAGTCAATTCAACACAAAACAAGGGCTATGTCCATGCATGTGTCCAGAACACTTGTCAATGACTTGTTACCTGAAGTCCGTTGTCCTAACTCCTGGCTCCCGGCTCTGATGCCTTCAATTGATAAGTGATAAAGACGCCGCCCGGGCTTGTGCCGCCGCAAGCCGAACTGCATCCCTACAGCTGCTCCCTGCCCTCCTCCAGCTCTCCTCGCAAACGCCAGCTTCCAGGAAGCACAGGGCGCCGATGCTTCGACCCCTTTCGACCCTGTCGCCATCCCATCTCCGGGCCAATCACCACTTCAGTCGCCGTCTCCAGCTGCGCATCAATGCCATCACGGCAATCACGGGAACATGGAGGACAACCTCCTCTTCCTCCGCGCCCCGGCTCTCTGCCCCTGCCCTCCGCCGGTAGCCATTGCGTAATGAGGCCGGCTCTTGCCAGCCGTGGTGCTTTTATATTATCCATGTTTCCCCCATCGGGCTGTTCTGCCATGTCTCCTTTGCTAGGTCGCACACTGTCTTCTCAAGTGTAGTTAGTGTTAATAGCCTCATCCCCCGAGTCCGTGCCCGTGACGCGATGCACTTCAATACAGATCACCTCCAGCTCTGGCTGGGCCTAGGAGTCGTGGCCGGGCTGCTTTATGTAAGCCATCTATACCCGATACCCAAGTCCAACAATGCTAACGCACGTAGATCTGCGGCTTGGTTGTCTACCGTCTTTTCTTCCATCCCCTGGCCAAGTACCCAGGTCCCTTCCTGGCAAAACTGACCGATGCTTACATGCTCTACTACGCCTGGCGCGGCGATCGACATCTCGAGTTCTGGAGATTACACGAGAAGTACGGCAAGTTTGTGCGCTTCGCGCCAAACGGGCTCTCGATCAACTCGAACCAGGCGCTCAAGGACATCTACGGCTTCCGCTCCAATGTGCGCAAGTCCGAGTTCTACGATGCCTTCGTGCACCCGGCGCCAAACACCCACAACACGCGAGATAAGGAACTGCATGCTCGAAAGCGCCGCGTGCTGTCCCACGCATTCTCCGATTCAGCTATCAAGGAGGTCGAGCGCTACATTCTCGCCAACATTCGCACATTCTGCGATGCCATCGGCGACTATGGCCGCAACCTTGCCGAACGCAAGGGCTGGAGTACGCCCAAGAATATGTCTGACTGGTGCAACTGGCTGGCCATGGATATTTTAGGAGACCTCTGCTTCGGCAAGGCCTTCCACATGCTGGACCGTCCAGACAACCGCTATGCTATTGACCTAGTCGGTGTTGCGGCGCAGCGTCATCTCTTGGTAAGTTTCTGAACTTTGGCCTGACAAGGAAATAGCTAACCTTCTCAGTGCGGTACTATGCCCATTGTCAACAAGCTGAACCTTGACCGCATCCTCTTCCGCAACATTGCTGCTGGTCGCGCCCGTTATATGGCATACAGCCGCTCTCAGCTCGCTGAGCGCACGGCCCTGGGCGATGAGACTGATCGTCGCGACTTCTTCTACTACCTCTTGACTGCTCGTGACCCTGAAACTGGCCAGGGCTTTACTACCCCTGAACTTTGGGCCGAATCGAATCTCCTGTACGTTTTCAGCCTTCTGTCTACCAACCTTCTTTTGAGCCTTACTGACATCACACAAGCATCATTGCCGGCAGCGACACAACCTCTACCGCCATGGCCGCAACCCTCTTCTACCTTACCCGGCATCCGGACGCCCTCAAGCTCGTCACCCAAGAAATCCGCTCCAAATTCACAAACCTTGAAGACATCCACCAATCTCCGCAACTCACCTCCTGCACCTACCTGCGCGCCTGTATCGATGAAGCCATGCGCTTGTCCCCCTCCGTCGGCGGCATCCTCCCGCGCGAGGTCCTCCCAGGCGGCATCACCATTGACGGCCAGCGCGTCCCTGCCGGCGTGGTCGTCGGCGTTCCGCACTACACGATCCACCACAACGCGGCTTACTACCCGGATCCGTTCAGCTACCGCCCAGAGCGCTGGATCTCGGGGCAGCTGCCGGATGGGACACAGTCGCCTTTCACGCAGAACCAGGTCGCCCTGGCACAGAGCGCGTTCTGTCCTTTCTCGATCGGCCCTCGCGGTTGCATTGGTAAGGGGTTGGCTTATGTCGAGATGACGAATACCCTGGCTCGTGTGCTGTGGCTGTATGATGTGCGTCGGGCTCCTGGGGTGGATGATCCTGGTGAAGGTGGAAAGCCGGGCGCGGTGTACGGCCGGCATCGGAAGGACGAGTTCCAGTTGGTCGATATCTTTACGAGTTTGAAGGATGGGCCATTGGTAGAGTTTAGGAAGAGGAGTGATCTGGAGTAGGTAGATGAGTGGACTGGAGATAAGTAAGTTGCAACGATTAACGAGTGATGTACTGGGGGTAGGTGTTTAGGGAGTATGGGGGTCTAAGGGTTAAAGAAGTATGCATAACTTCTTATGTACATTGCTTTGGGACTAGCATGGGCTGCCTTGTTTATAGCCAGCGAATGTAAGCTTCTGTATGATGAATCGAGTTTGACGTCATGTCATGGAGGTGACCAAGATGCTGTTTAGAGCGAACTCTTTCCCGTGCACCTGATATGCACTCAGGGTTAGTGGACAACACAAGTACAGTTCACTGTAAACGTAGGTGCCAAGATGCAAATGTTATAAGATCAAGTTAATGAGAGGCAGATGATCGTATTGGTCTTTTTCAATGTCAACACATCGACTTCTGGTGACCTGACCTGTACCAGTGCCCTTCGAAAAAAAAGTTTCCCTGGAAGTTAACCACCAGTTGAGAAGCCCCTCCGAACAACAGCCAATAGTTGACATTAACGATTGCTCATCAAACAACTGCCTAAGTCATCCGAACCTCTGAAAGGGCTAACCACATAGGCCGGCCTCCGCCCTTCCCAGGGCCCAAACCACAAATCATAAAAAATACCCAAAAAGCAATATATCAAAATGTCTTTTCTCCCCAGGAGAGGGGGCCTCTGAGAGGAGAAAGAGACAAAAATACCAAAAGTTCAATATATTTCTGCCCCCACGCGGGATTGAACCGCGGACCTCAGCATGATCATTTCATTTACGGGTTGTGGACCCGCGACCGATAATACGAGTGCTGCGCTCTACCACTGAGCTATAAGGGCTGCTGTTACCCTGCGCTGAGCTACATTGACTTTTGAGGAGGTATGCGGCACCCAATGCGGGAAGCACCACAGTACCACTCTTGAGCAATGTATTGTGTTTAAGATAAAATGGCCGTAGATCCCAACGAGTGGGAAATTGGAGGTGAACGGACAGCATCTGGATAAAGCAACGGAACGAGCTGACAAGACTTCTGCAATGTCTCGAACGTAACCTCCAAGTCTCGTGATTGATAGTCAGCTGTCACCGCGTGTTTATTGGCAAAATCTCCAGTCGGCTGTTGCTACTTCAACCGTTCTAGAACAGATCCAAACTAGATGATCTGGCTTCACTAAATCAGGTTCTGACAGCACCAGCAGGCATATATTGACTTACGCAAGATATGGTAAACAGAGGTTTTCTCTCACCTTCACCTGCTTTTACCAGTATCAGGATGCTGTTTTTGCATCCATTCTTGTGGACAATAAGCGTTTCCATATCTTATTTGCAGACAACGCCACATCAAGAATATGGAACCGTAACGAGCCATTAACCATTCTCATGCGCCGTTGAGGTATAATTACATCGCACCCCATCTTCGTCGCAAGCAAAATGCCATTGTGAGTGTTCCCTAGTAGCATCATGTCTACCCGCCATGTCCGAAAAAAAAAGAACCCACCCTCTCCCCGGGGATGACTGCAGTTCCTGTAGAACAACCGCAACTTTTGTTGCTTCCCATAACAGAAGAAACCTCAACCACCCATATACCTCCCGTTCATCTCTTTCTCACCGACGCCACATCTCCCCCACCGGAGATATCTCCATGGGCACCATCGGGCTGACCGTCAGCACCGGCATGGTACGACTGCTCCATCCGCGGACGTCCCACGAGTCAACTACCGAGCGCATCGCCTACTTGCCCACGGCAGCGGAGAGGACCTGTGTGCGGAAGAAGCCGCCCTTGGTTTTCTCGATGACCTGCTGGTATACCGAACTAGGCGGGTGGTTCATGACAACGGTGCCCTCCTTGTAGTCGATCTTGGCATCGAGCCTCGTGTCGCGGATGTAGTTGACGATATGCTTCTCGGCCGCGTCGGCGGTCAGGCCGAGCAGGCCGGACAGTTCACGCAAAGAGATGCGCGCGTGGATCTTGCAGTAGCTCTCGAACATGAGAATGCGCGCGTTCTCGACGAACTCGCTGGCGTGCGCCAGCAGGAAGAAGTCGCTGCGGCAGACCTCCTCGGCGAGAACCAGCTGCTGCTTGGCATCCTCAAAGTCGAAGTCGATGAAGAGGGCGTGGATGAATTGTGTCACGGGGTCCTGGTACTCGTACGCCTCCTGCTTGATGATACGGACGATGTCCTTGAGGTGTTTCTGCTGGACACCGGAGTTCTTGACCCGGCCGCGGGCCGTCACGATGGCCACGGTCAGGTACCGCAGAATCCAGGGAGTGTAAGCTTGGATCGAGTTGATGTAGGCCGGGCTCATAAAGAGGTCGAGAATAGGCTCACGCGCCTTGTCATAGTTGAAGAGGGGGAAGAGAGCCCAATGCACAAGGGCAGTGCGGTGTTGCAGCTGCGCAACAGCGTTCTGGGACAACTTCGAGTCGATCAGCTCCTTAACCTTCTGCAACTCCTCCATGGCGGACTCCCAATTCATAGTCAGAATCTCGCAGGCCAATCGACCCCATGTCGCGTAGGAAACCTTGTCGTTATCGGTCGACAGAACACGGAAGCGGTAGAGAAGCTCGGAGGCGTCGCCGTAGTTGCCGCAGCTGTAGTGAAGGTTGCCGAAGTCGAAAAGGGCGTTAACCATCTCGATGGTGACCTGGTAGCATATCAATCAGCACGACATGTCCGCCTCGAACCAATCATCCAAGAACAAAATCATACCTGGTGAGTGCCCTTGAGGTACTCCAAGTTGGCCACCTTGTCGCTGCGCAGCTTGTCGACGACATCGTCGCGCTCAAGGAGCTCCCTAATCTTGCTCGTCTCCTTCTCCAGCTTCTCCAGCTGGCCGACAACCTTCTGTTTCCTCTCGGCGAACTCGGCTGGGGCGTCCTTAACGCCCTCCAGCTCGCAGTAAAGGTTGGCGACATAGTCGGTCATGTTGGTCTTCTTGAGCAGTGCATACTTGGCCTGGGTGATCTCGCGCGCCTTGGCGGGGTCCTTAACCTCGTTGGTCTCCTCATCGACTAGTTGCCCGGCGGCGAACTCGAGCAGAGGGAAGAGAAGGTGCCGGTCGAGGTGTGGGGCGAGCTTGAGGATCAGATCGTATTCGGCCACCGACGGGCGGCCGTTGCTTGCGTCGACAGCCATGTTTGGTATGCGGTAGGGAAACGTGAGAAGTGGGAAAGTCGGTTAGAAGTGCGGTCGGACTCGGTAGTTTCAAGATCGCAGGGGTCAACGTCGCCAGCGGAATTGGGCTGGACTCGGTAGCAGCAAGTCGTCGAAGAGGGGCCGAGACGCAGGAGTACCTCCACGATCTCGGTGGTTTTTCGGTCGGGGAGACTGAGAAGCGGGTCGGAATCGGCTGCACAGAGGATGAGGGAAAAAGGCAGCCCGGGTAGAGATTCAGACGCAATGGAGAGCCAGCCCACCAATGTCGAAAAACAAAGCGCTCCTCTCGCTGGTGCTGGTTTTGATCTTTGGTGGGGTCAAAATTTGGAAATGTGATCCAAGCGTGGGCGGTGCGCTGCGGGCAGGCTGCCCAGCGCTGAGTGGCTGCGCAGACAGCGCAGGGGTCAATACTTGGCACATGTGGGTTCACTTCACCGTCTCGGCAGCAATCATTATTGAGGGTTAGGGTTAAGCCTGACATATCATCCTTCTCCAGGACTCGATTTTCGCCGACCCCTCCCCAAATCAGGAAAAGGCGGTCAGGGCGCGCGAGAACGTCTTTTGTTCGTCTGCTCTTCAACATCGCCGGCGACACCCACGACAGCCCCCCTCGCAGCAGCAGCGCCCAGCGGCCAAAGGACGACCAATTGACTGCCGCCGCCAATTTACACAATGTTCCGTCCCGCAGGCCTCATGCGGGCCTTCGCTGCCCCAGCCCGGCGCGTGCTGGTTCCAACATCATCCGTAATCCCGGCGCCCTTCCTTCTGGCCAGCAGGACCTTCGCCAGCGCCAACCAGTCCCAAATTGAAGCCACCTCAACATCGACCTCTAGCCCTCCTCCTCCTCCTCCTCCGCCTAATCCTCTCCCGACTTCCAGCTTCCAGACCGCCGTCCAATCCGAGTCCCAACAATCACTACCAAAGCCCCAACCTACAAAACCCGCCGCTCGTAACGTTCCGCCCCTCCCGTTCTTCGTCGACCGAACACCCTCGGGCCATCTGCCCGTGTACCACCTGACCAAGCGGAGCGGTACCAAGAAGTTGACGGTGATCAAGAAGATCTCTGGAGACTCGGCGGCGCTTCGGGATATGCTGGCTCGGGATCTGGGTCTGGTGTCGTCGGGCATGGAGGAGGTCAGCAAAAAGCACAGGAAGCGCAAGAAGCAGGCGCAGGAGGCGGTGGTATTGAATAGCTTGACAAAGCACGTCTATGTACAGGTGGGTTTCCCTGCCTTCCCCTTTCTTGAAGGTCATGTGGGATGAGAAGGGCATGAGGTGTATTAGGAAAAGTACTGACGTTGTACAGGGCTTCCGTAAGCCCGAGGTTCTCGAGTGGCTGAAGTCGAAGGGGTTCTAAGCTGGTTACGACTGGAGCAATCGGAACGCTCTGAACAACGAATAGGAGAGGGAGTGACGAGTTCGTTTAATCTGGAAGCCTTGCCGAAGAGGCCATGACGATCTCTCTTCCTGTTCTTCTGTTCGGATGTCTCAGAAGAAAGGCACTGAAGAGGTCCACTGGCCTGCGGCTATGGCGCAGCTACCAACAAATTTGAGGGTAAAGTTGATGGTATACGGGGGACGGGGTGAGATAGAATGACTAGATCTGCACTCCGGTGTCTCTTACACGGGGACTTTGGAGATGTGTATTATACCACCTGTAAAAATTGTGTGATAGTTACCTTCATGACTGCTACCATTGCTTTGAGATAGACGGCCATCATGAGAACAAATGCATACGTATGTTGAAGTAATCATGGATATTGGCCCAAGACCATACATAAGCTATGAAACATTACACACATGAACAAAACCAAACCACTCAATCACTCAAGACTCGTAATTTTTCTTTTCCAATACCACAAGTCTATACAACACCAGCACAATGAGAACATAGTAATGTGTAGAGAGTATCAAGTACGATCGGGTAGGTACCTAGGTAAGGGAGGTAGTATGCTATAGCCTAGGCAATTGTGACGGGCAAACACCAAATAACTTGACCAGAAAAAAGGGCACGTATATCAAAACCCCACGCGCCCTCAAAGAGACGAGATATCCGCCGCCGCCGTCTCCATTGTCATCCCCGTCCATTCCTGCATCCAACCTTCCATCCATCCATCCATCCATCCGTCCGTCCGTCCAGGTTTCGTTCCTCCTTTTTTTCTTGTCAACCATCTCAAGACCAACCAGTTACAAAACCAGAGCCTATCCATGGCTGAGAGGAAAGTGGTAAGAGAGCCTCAATGAAAAAAAAAAAAAAAGAAAACATGTAAAGGAGAGAGAGGAAATACATAACAACACAACACAGAACAGCGTATAAAGCCACCCCAAAGTGCATTCGCCGATCGATCCACCCATCCAGTCGCTCGTATGTGGCCATCGTCCGTCTGTCTGGATGTATCCAAACGCCCCGAACGCCGGCGCCATAAAAATGCTCGACTCATCCCCCCCTCTCTCAAACGGAAACCACTTCTTCCGCCATGCTCTCCAAAGCCAACAAATCCGCCAGCAAACCTGGTTTACCCCATTCCTGAGCCTGCATCTGCAGGGCACCGAGGACACTCTCCTTCGGCGGGATGACGTTCGGCGGAATGCCGCCCAAAGCCGGATCTGAGGGATCCCTGGCCTTTTCGCAAAGCTTCCTGAGCATGCTAATCGCCAGACCAATGATATACAGCAAGTCCATATCCCTCTTGACAGTAGGCTGGGAAGGGACGCCTCTTGACCCGGGAGGAGGCCGAGTTTGGACTATCGTGCCCGTTTCGAATTGCGCACTGAGCTGTCTGGTTAGCAGGAACAGATTTTGGGCGAAGCCATCGCCTGAGGCAAGCCATGCCCGAGTAACACCGCTGTCGGCGCCGGGCGCCAGACCGGCCATGATATCGGCTGCGAGCAAGCCTTGCATAAGGATTGGCTTGCGAACATCGACCAAACTGGGCATCGGATGGCGATGGTCACGAGTATGGTCTGGGATAGGGGCGATAGCAAGGGCGAATGTCCGAGTGAGGAGCTCGCAGGGAGGATCTGTGGAAAGGGCAGGCTCGGCGGAGAATATGGTCTTGTAGTATGTCCTGTTCGGCTCGTCGCGGGCAAGAAGTTTGGCAAGGCAATCGACTGCATGAGGAAGGTAAGGATGCAAGGCGGGCTCGTAAGAAGGGAAGAAAAGCCGGCCATCTGACCAAGTTGGGCCGGGCTGTGGGACGAAGGCAAGAAGGAACTGAAGCAAGCAGAAAGCCTGCTCCCGACCGGGAATCTCGATTGCAGGGGCGATGTTTGATAGAAGAGTAACCAGGTCCTTCATGAGATCCAAAGTGTCGTTGTATGTACGCATAAGCATCTCACGGGTGCCCAGGTACCGAATGACGACGCAAATGAACTTAACAACAGTCTCGTCGGCAAGTGGCCCATGATTCTCCTCGTGGCACGAGAAGTTACGAAGGATAGTCGTGATGCAGATAAGCCGATCAACGGCCCGGTTGAGATCGTGGTCGCTGGTGCCGAGCATCGTGACGTTTTGTAAGCTGAACTTCTCGATCTTGCAATTGCGCACAATGTCCTCGTAAGACGGGACCGTGATCTCGTCTGACGTCTCTTCCGAGTTCTCGACAAGCAGGTCGAGCTGCTCCTCAGCACATTCTATTAAGGCCTCGACCAGCTCTTCGCAATGCCGTAAGTCGATCTGCGGAACGGGGAATGGGTGGTTCGGTGCGACCCAGTGGTGATCCTTGTGGGTAAGGATGGCCAGCGTGTCGAGAGCAACGCGCACTTCGCCGTGGATACCACTCTGGATGCTCTTGGTAAGGGCGTGAATATCGACATTGCCCAGCTCAAGCGGCGACGGAACATCGATCTTTGACCTCTGTAGCTCCTCGCCGATCTTCCACAAAGCGTTGAGTTCGTGGCCGCCATACGTCGTCAACTTCTGAGAGCAGGGAACATATTCCTCCGGATTGGTGTGAAACGGTGTGGATATCTTCAACACAATGTCCTGTTCAGGTATACCATGGCTTTCAGGATGCGTTGATCCAGGCAGTGATTCGGTCCCTGCCTTGCTCTGTGCTGGAGATGGCATGGGGAACCCCTCGGCAGTAGGCGTTGACATAGTCCGCGATAAGTTGTTGCGCACGTGTCCTTGGCTGGCAAGCATCGACTGTTGGCCTGGCACAGGCTGACCGGCTGGGAAACCATTGGGATGCTGAGCACCCGGTGGCTTTACAGGCGACTGAACTTGACCTGGCTGGAGTCCTTGCTGGAGTTGCGGTTGGGCGACAGGCTGCATCATCTGTGGCGGCATTTGCCCGCCAGGCATCATCTTGGTTGGTGTAGCTTGCCCCATAGCTTGCGGATGTCCCATGGCTCCTTGTTGCTGCATGCGCATCTTCTGCTGCGTGGTCCAGACCTCCTCAAACCTGACCAGATTCCTCTCGTATGCTGCTCTGAGCTGTTGGGCCGCGGACGGCAGCTGCGAAGGCTGGAAGCCCATTGCCTGAGCCACTTGAACCCAGGCATTGTTCTGCGTCACACTGCGATAACCGCCAGCCTTTGTATAAACGATAGCAAATAGGTTGTAGAGGGAAATCTGGCGACCTTCAATGACCGGATTCATCTCGAACGGGAGACCCTTAGAGCTCATGAAAGTCGTCAGATGTTTCATGAACTGATCCGGCGGAGGTGCTCTCAGAGGCTGAGGAGCCATGCCAGGTTGCGGCCTCATAGCGCCTGGCGGGATTTGGCCATTCGGCATGCCGGGTCTCGGAGCGGCGGCCATCATGTTGCGAGCTTGCGCTTGTGCCTGGTTCGGGCCTGGCTGCGCTTGCATCATGTTCTGGCCTGCAGCCATCTGTTGCATCTGGATACTAGCTCGCTGCAGCTGCTGCTGCTGCAACTGCATTTGGTACAAAATCTTCTGCTGCTCCAACGGATTCCGAGCCTGAGCCAATTGCTGCTGGAGCATAATGTTCGGCGCCTGACCAACCATCTGACCCGGCATTTGACCTGGCATCTGCCCGGGAAGCTGGACTGGCATCTGTCCAGGCATCTGGCCCGGCATCTGACCCGGCATCTGTCCGGGTAACTGTCCTGGGATCTGTCCGGGTACCTGGCCAGGAAGTTGCCCCGGCATCTGACCAGGCAACTGTCCGGGCATCATCTGCCCCGGTAGCTGGCCGGGCATCTGTCCGGGAATCTGTCCAGGTATTTGACCTGCCATCTGCATTTGTTGCGGCAACTGGCCCATCTGGCCTGGCATCTGTCCTGGCATCTGTCCTGGCATCTGACCTGGCATTTGACCGGCCATTTGGCCAGGTATCTGACCTGCCATCTGGCCAGGCATTTGACCTGGCATTTGCCCTGGCATCTGGCCCATCTGTTGTGGCATCATCTGGCCAGCGATCGGGTTTGGAGTCGGAGAAGGACGCGCAGGAGACTGACCGGGCGCGAATTGCGGGTTGAAGTTTTGCTGGAATGCGTTCTGTTGCATGAACGGCTGCGGCGTACCGCCATGTTCCGATGGCATCGATGGGGTCTGGGGAAATTGCTGCGCGGCGGGAGAGAATGGATGAGGAGACGAGGATGCGACGCGCTGGGGAACGCTACCAGGACGCATCTGGTTCGCCATGATGGGAGAGGGTGTCGCATTCGTCGAGCCATTGGTCTGGAGATGAGGGTATGGAGATGGTTGAGTAGACGGCGGCTGAGTTATGGGCGGCTGCTGGAAGCCCTGAAAGCCGGACTGCTGCGGTGTCTCTGCGCGCGAAGTCGGTAGCATGCCAGGTGCCGGGCGCGGCGACTGGGCCATGCCATCCTCTCGCGGGCGGGGCCGCTTCGACGGCACGACCGAGTTCGTCTGGTACATGGGGTTCGGGAACGAGGGTGACGCATTTCGCATGGGCCCCGCGGGGCCAGCAGGGCCTCCAGGAGCGCCGGGAGCACTAGGACCGGCACCAGGACCGGGCCCGTTGGGCTGCATGACGATCTGTTGCGGGTTCGCGAACTGCGCGTTGAACTGGGCTGGGTTAGCCATGAAAGCGGACGGGTCCATCATGTTGCCGGCGGCGACAGCAGATGGATCGCTGAGCTGGGGGAAGCCGTTGCCATTGTGATTGGGGACTGCGGAGGGGACTGCGGCGGAGTCGCTGATCCAAGAGGAGTTCATGTCGGTCGGCGGTCGAGTGCGGGAGTGGCAATGGTCGCGCCCATCAGCGGAGGGGGAACTGCTGGTGCTGGAATGGCTAAAGGCTTGCAGCGCGGTTAGCGGTCGGCGGCACCGTGGAACGCGGCAAACAATGGACCACGAGAGCCCGAAGCAAAAAATGATTATTTGGCGATGGGCTGGAACGCGGGTGCGGCCTGGCGCGATGGAGCTGTCGCGTCGCGCTGCGGTTGTGTCGGGGTGTCGGGGGAGGCAGTTGTGCAGTGCAGTGCAGTGGTAATGGTTAAACGGGGTAAGGCAAAGAACGGTGCGGCCCTGCTTGCGGGTTGGGGTTGGAGGGTTGGCGCTGAGCTGGCCCGCTGGGCCCGGGTTCTGGGGGAAGAGGGTTGCTTGGCCTGGTAAGTGCAGTTCCTTGCCTGCTTCCTCCTGCTCCCTGCTCTGTTGCTCTCTTTGGCTGCTGGCTGGTTGCCTTTGTTTGGTCGCGGGCTGGAGGATTCTGGATCCACTCGCAAAAAAGAGCGACAGAAACAGAAACCACAGAGAGGCAACGGAAGGCAAAGACGGAGCAAGCAAATGCACAATGCACCTTAGACCCGTAGACGCTCTGGGCCCCAAGCAGAACCGCGAAAGAACAGCAGCACCAGGCAGGCGTGCAGGGACAAGGATACGTGACTGTGGGCAATGGAGAGAGTACTTTTGGATAGGGACGTGGACATGTAGAAGCCCATCAGCCCTGTCTGCGATGGATGGCCGACAGCGACACAAGATCGAACTGGGACCAGGAGCAGCAGCAAACAACACGACTGGACTGCCAGAAGCTTGAATAATCGCTGGACACTGAATGCCCAGACTGCGATATAATGCATTAAGCGCAATCCCAGTTCAGAGTCTAGCCGGCGTCCTGGGCGCAAGACGCCCTCAACCCGCGCCCAGGCTGACCTCGATCGCGAGTGTGGAGGCGGACGGGCTGGGGAATGAACCTCGAAAACAAAAACCACGACCCAGCCTTGCACCGAAAAGAAGCCCGGAGTCCCGGAGTCGCAGACTCCTGCACTCCTACTCCTGGGCTCCCGGCCGCTGGGCGACGGGGATGCCATCGGCCGCGTGGACCAACGCCCGCCGCTCGCAAAATTTTCGCAAGCACGTTCCCGGCGTCGCCACTCTCCGGCCAGTGATCAGTGCCCGCACAGTCCCGGTGCCATCGAGGCCATGGACGACGGCTCCGACGCCGACACAATCCATCGCAAGGCTGCACTCGCAGGGCTCTCCAATCGCTTGGCTGTTCGGGGTGGATAAGGGAGGGGGGGAAAGCAAAGGAAAGGGCAGGTCTTACCTCTCTGTTACCGTTCGGCGGCTGCGGAGGCGGGCGCGCGTGTTGCCTGTGCCTGGTGCCTGTTGCTTGCTTGTCGGATTCCACTGTCCAGTCCAGTCTTTCTGCGACAGAGCGCCCGAGTGATTCTTTCACCCTGCCCAAACAATGCGACCAAGAACAGCCTAGCGCGGTGGGGCTGTGATGCCACCCATTTGGCCAATCAGCGCATCGATATGACGATGCATTCTGATAGGCCTGATTGTCGACTCTTTTCCTCCGCGACTTTGATCTGTCTGGCGCTGGGCAGCTGGACCAGAGGCCGAGTTTGAGACTGCTATGTAAGGCCACGAGGAAAAGACCAGCGAACTCACTGTAGATGGGATAACTATGGCAGAAAGTGCCATACTGCTACGCCTGGCGTCGTTTCTAAAAGGTCGGCTGTCGTTCTGCGCGGTTTCATGGGCGCTTTTGACCAGTAACCCAGATGAAAAAGATGCCTGCTTTCTCATCCACGTCCTCGTCCAAGTGAGGGTTGATGGATGACTGAGCTGCTTCTGTGACAGATGCCATCATGTCGAAAACTGCTGCTTTGTCGAACGGTAATCCGCCGTAGAGATCGGAACTCGCTGGACTTCTGAATCATCGCCATTCAAAACATTGTGCTGCCTTTTCAGACGGATATATTTTCAGATTTCGTTTCTGACCGCCCGGGCAGGAGCCCCGCTGCTTGATGAACACTGCATTAGAGCACCATACATTGCTCATCAGACATGACATGCTGGGATCACAGTGTGGTCCTCCGCAGACATCGAGACGAAAAAAAAAAGCTCTGTCCAGACAGCAGAAAACAATGAGAGAGAAAAGGAGCAATCACAATTCCCGAGAATCAAGAGCAAATTTAACGCGAAAAGGCCCTTTCCCCTCGATCGCCGGGGGCGTCTGGGTCTGGGCTGACGAGCGTTGTCATCTGGGGAACCGGGGTCCGTCCCACATGGCTTGCCGAGCGTGGTGGGGATCCCGGTCACCCTCACCACCCACCCGCAGGGAAACCATCATGACCCAAATGCCGTCGCTCGTCGCTGGCGAATGAGCGGGGACAGACGACGCCGTCAAAAGCTGAGTTGTTGACGAATCTGTCACAATCTCCATCCAGCTCGCAGCAATGACGCGCTTTTTTCGCTAACGATGAATCAAATCTTAAGATTCCTGCTGTCAGGGGCAGCCTGCATCCAACTGTCATCTGGGAAACTGTCGTGTCCCTGCCGTCAGGGCAGTAAGGTGACCTGCCGAGCGATAACGGGCACCACGTCACGGTCCACCCGGCGCCACAACAGTGCAATAATCTCGATCAAAGCTGTCGAAATGCAAGAGATTATGAACGCAGGATGTCAGACAGAGCAAAAATGCAGAGGGACAGAAGGGGAAACGTGGGCAGTTGGATTTTTAATGTCGACAGCCCTCCAACACCAAAGTCACTCTGACAAGCCAGGCAATAAAATTTCTCCGGCCAGCAAAAAATCAAAACAAAAAAAAAAAACCATTCGATCCATCCACTCATCAATGTTCTGTCCGCTGGCCGCTGCGCTGCGTTTTCGTGCCCGCCACCGACCCAGCAAACCCAAAATGCTTTGGTGCGCTTTTCTCACCTCAGGTCCCACTGTCCCTGTGCATCGTGACCATCGTGACCGTCATCCTTGGAAGAGTGCAGATCCTATTGATCAAGACTCGATCCACGAGGCCGAATGGCTGGGATTTAACCATCCGAGGACCTTCTCCTCATCGCTTCATCTCGCATCCGACTGATCCCTTAGCCCTTCTTCGAAAGAAATCGGGTTTTCTTTTTTCGCCCAGAGCCTCTCCCGTCCCTCAATGTCGGATCCAGCGCATTATCCTGCAGACGCATCAATGGAAATGGTAAGATGATAGAAGGCTGGTGAAAGAATACTTGCGTGTGACAAAGCTTGTCTTCCTTTGGGCTTTGCTCCTCCCTCTCTCCTCGTCTGTCTCCCCAACCCATACACAGATAAACCCCTCCTCGGGCACCATTGACCGCAGAACGAAGCCGAATGATGATCAAGAATCCAAGCTGGTTGTACTGGCCCAGCAGGGACTCAACAGACACACTGATGATGCTACCTTTACAGCAAGAATGTGAAGTGCTGACTCCGTGGTCCCTTTTACCTTGTTCCCCGCTCACGTTCCACGCGGCTGTTGGGGGGGGAATGCAGGTTCCGCGGTTAACAAGCCATCATCAAAAGCCTTACTCCAACTTCATAACTCCCAGGCCTGCAGCAAAGCTCGTACTTTGCTGATATATAGAGTCCTTTGCAATCCCAAGAAAACAGTCATCAAATTGATCTCTTGCCAAATAATCTCTTAGTTCTTTTCTTCAAAGCCAAATTTATAGTCATATTCAGGAACCTCACCACCACCCAATCGTGACCCTGGTAACAAACTTGGGGGGGTACACTAAGAGTTTAACCGCTTTCGGAACAAGTCACCCCGCCTTGCAGCCTGATCCAAAGGCAGAACGTCACATCCCAGAAAGTGCCTATAGACGTGGTGAATCTTGTCCTCTGTTCACTTTATAATTGAGCCGAGTGACTTCAATCGTGACAGCTGCAGCAATAGACCTCCCAAGTTTTCGTAATGATGTGCTGGTTATAGCAGTTGATAGCTCCAAGTTCCTTTGAAGTTATCAGGGTTAGGGTTAACATCAGACCATCCGGAGCGCATCTGCAACAGTGGAACTCTCTAAACCTTACTCTGGCGATGCTACTCTATCTGCCTTCCCAAACAGACAATATGTGTTATAGAGATTTATCATATAATACACTGAATATGTTTTTTTGGGTGTGATCTGAAACTGGAGTTGATGAAGTTGCTTGGCTCCATAAAACACAACATTGTTATCACAAGTTGCCTTAGAACTCTCATGTTCGAGAGATGCGACCTTTTGACCAAAAGGTCCAGTTGAGGAGGAGTCTGTTCTGGTTTCTTTCACGTCCCATGACCTCGTGAACATGCCTGCCGCTCAAAGTAAATATTAGTGCATAACAAAATGCAAGATAGGTAACCCAACGTTCTGCCATGCATGTCAGCCCACATGTAAAGCAGATTCTCTGGAGTGCCATAATTTGTATTGAAAGCTAAAAATCATGTAAGATATTTCTCAGATGATTTATCTTTACTTGAAAAGTGCTGTTATCATGAAGTCAAATCACAACTGCAAGTTCATTTGTGTGGAAGTCTGAACAAATTAAAGTATTTCTCACAACTTGAACGCCAGCAAAACTGAAGTTGGATTCATCAACGGCGCCGGCCAGGCTAAGCATGCAATTTCCCCAAAGTATAGAAATCGAAATATCCATCAGATGCTTTTGCATTTGAATTTCTCATATGGTCTGTATTGTTTGTCACCTGTAGCTATCGTTCCCAACTGAGCTACTCAGCAAGTTCAAAATGACGAATGGGCCGTGGCTGACGGGTTACTTGACATGTTAACACATATATAGACTGCCAATCAAGCCAATTATCTTGACCATGTCGCCTGGAGAGAGACATCTCTTTCAGTAATATTCGAGCCGTTACAGCTTGTTGTCAACAAGAGGGGATAGTAATGAGCGTACGTGTGCAGATAGGTTTCGTGTCTAGTTGTCAGCTGCCGTTTTCTCTTGGACAGACTTTCAAGGATTACCAAAAGACACAACCTCAGCTTTTGGCAACAAACAAGCACATTGAGTTCAGAACAAGACCTAAGATCCCTCTCGAGGTATTAGTTTTAAACTAAAAGAGGGAGCAATCAATCCACGATTTCAAGACAATCTGAACTAGCTCAGTTTTAGAGTTGCACAGTGCCCACGACTATGACCACACTGTCCCCTACAAACTCTGGCCCACTTTCTCAATCAGCAAACAAACTTGACATAAGCACTCCCTTCTCATGCTCACAATTAGACGTGTTGTCACGCGCCACTTGCTTCATTTCCTCCAAATAAACTGTCATTCTGCTTCACCAGCAATCAGTGCTTTCATCCATACCACATCAATGCCCAGGGACAAAACTCGCGACCCAGCTCCGCCGCGTCGTTCACTGCGGTTGCGGTCGGCGAATATGTCGAAGGAGGATGAAGATGAGACAGCGAAGAAGACAAGTGTGAAGAATGTGGCTAAGCCAACTTCAGCTACATCGAAGGCAGCTGGGAAGGCTGCAAAGGCGAAGGCGGAGGAGACTGTGTCCGAGGAAAAGTCTTCACCTGGAGTTAAGACGGAGAAGGAGACTAAGAAACGGCCCGCCGAGGAAAGTGAAGAACCGGCGCCAGCACCCAAGGCGAAAAGGAGCCGGTGCAAGAAGGCTATGGCTGCTGCTAAAGCTGCGTCTGTAGCTGAGACTAAGGAGGAGCCGTCGGAAGACAAGAAGGCAGACATTTCTACAATAATCAGACCCTCATCATCCTCAGATAGCACAGAAAGCGGTGAAAGGAATTACTGGCTCATGAAGGCCGAGCCCGAGACTCGTTTAGAGAACGGAGTGGACGTCAAATTTTCGATCGACGACCTAGCAGCGAGGACAGAGCCAGAGCCGTGGGATGGTAAAGAGCCTAATTTTTTTTTCTTTCTTGTTCATTTCAAAGTGTCTACCTATATCCTAACGTGCAAAATCAGGCATCCGCAACTACGCCGCCCGCAACAACCTCCGCGCCATGAAAAAGGGCGATCTTGCTTTCTTCTACCACTCCAACTGCAAGGAACCCGGCATCGTTGGTACAATGGAAATTGTGCAAGAGCACTCGCCCGATTGTAAGCCTTCCCTCTCGCTATCCCTTCTCAACTCACTAACAAACCATGCAGTATCCGCCCACGACCCCAAAGCCCCCTACTACGATCCTTCCTCGGACCCAGCCAATCCCAAATGGAGTGTCGTGCATGTCAAGTTCCGCAGTAAATTCTCGGTCCCCATCGGGCTGAAGGAGCTGCGGGACCTGGGAAAGCCGGGTGGCCCTCTCGAACACATGCAGTTGCTGCGTCAGGGGAGGCTGAGCGTGAGCAAAGTGTCGAAGGCAGAATGGGACTTCTTGATGAACTTGGCGGAAGAGAAGGCGAAAGCGGTAGCGAAATGATGTGAAAGATGCAACAGGTTAGGATGGATGGAATCCCTGGGATAGTGGACGAGATTGTAATGGTAATTGTAATTAAGTTCATTAAATCATTATCATAGATTTTGACCCTCTTTGCAGCCAAGCGATCAGCTGGGCGACTCCTCCAGCGAGCGCTTGGTGTGCTCCAATACGGTGCGGATGGCAGCATCCAGCTTCTCAATCGCAAGAATACCATCCATCCAGGCGACCATCTTCGTCGCCAGCGTCTTCCTATCGGTCGTGCTCTGCAGCGCGGCCTTGAGGCGGGCAAGCGACTCGCGCAGGGCCTTAGGGAACGCCGGCGTAAGCACATCGACGCCGACAAGCGGCTGGCGGATGTGTACACTCCAGGTGCACGGGTGGTTGGGGAAGAGCTCCTGCATGGTGGTGACCACATGAGAGATGATCCGCTCGTGGCAGGAGAGATGTCCAAACTTGGCGAACACGTCGAAGAACTTCTCGGCGGCGGCAGGCCCCCAGAAGGGCTGCTTCCGGGCGACGTCGAAAACGGCGATGGGAATTGCGCCGCTGAGAGCGGGGCTCTGCTCGAGCTTCTTGGTCTGCTCGGCGTCGAAGACTGGCTTGGCAGCCTTCTTGGTGCCGTCGGTGCCCTCGGCGTCCGGATCGGGCAGGATAAGCCCGTCCTCGTCGCCGCTGTCGTCCTCGGTGTCCTCCCCAATTGGGATGATGTCGCCCTCTTCCTGACCCTCGGTAGCCTTGATGGCTTCGAGAGCATTGACACCTTTTCTCACACCCTGCCCTTGCTTCTTGGCTTCCATGCGCGCAAGCCAGTCCATCTCGCAGCGGGCATACTCCAGCCAGAGCGTCGGCTCGCGCGTGCAGAAACGGCAACCACGCAGGAAGTGGGCGCGCGCACGCTGCATATCGCCGTTCTGAGCTGCGCGACGACCGGCGAGTGTCCAAAGCGAGGCGTTCATCGGGTGAAGGCGCAGAGCGCGGGTCATGATACGGCGCCAGCGCTTTGTCGCTTTCACCTGGGCGGCGAATTCAAGGTAGGCGAGCCATAGCTCGATGCTTCCAGGATGCTTGAGAACTGCGCGCTCGAAGATGCCGAAGGTGCGAGCTTGGCTGGCGTGAGAGGTGACGGAGCGGATGTTGAGACGGGCGCAGCGTTTCGCACGTAAGCGATCTAGCGAGCGTTCCCAGTTGACGTAGTTGAGGAAATCGGTCGGCTTGGTGCCGGGGGCGAGCACAAGATGTTCGAAATCGGACCGTTTGGCTACGAGGTTGCGAATTTCGTCCTGGTGTCGTTAGTTTAGGGTCGAGGTGCTGGTTTGGGGTAAGTGTAGGAGTCCTACTTTGGTGAAGATCTCCTTCTCCTCCCACTCGCGCAGCTCGGGAGCCGCCCGTTCGAGATAAAACCGCGCCTTATCTGCTACCCAGGCCATGCTTGCGTTGATACGGCCTCAGTTAGGGCATGTGGACTGGCGTGATGAGGTTGGCCGATTGCAACTGGACGAGGTCGCTTATGAACTTGTTTCTGCAATGGAGCATCCTCAACTTTTTAGTGGGGCTCTCATGAGGTCGAATTCTGCCGTATTCACCGCCCGCGCACGAGCCATCAGGCCACGTTTGGGCTGCTGACGGCAGCGGCGCATCCCTGATAGCCTCAGGCCAGCGAGGTCTTGGGCCCCACAACGCTGCGACCCCGGTGCGGGCTTCGGCAGGGATTGGAGCGTTGTGCGGTTCTGGGCGCGTATTGTCTTCTCGATCGCCAATTGGTCGAATGTCGATGTGGACGCTCTGCTGTGAAAGATGTGAGTGGCTCTCACGGCGGCACCGGGATTCCGACAGCACCGACGTCTCCGTTTCAACGCCCGCGCTAAGTTTCGCGTCCCATTACCAATTGTTTTCTTTCCTCCCACCTGGGTCCTGAGATACCTTCGCACCACCACCCTTTTGTCGTCTTCTTGACGCTCGTTCGTCTTGTTGTCCTATTATCTGGTGACACTCATTTCTGTAGGCGTGGGCAGCCAGCACTTCTTTTCCTCGGAGCTGTCTGATATGTCTTGCCATCGATCTCTTTCCTAGTTCGACCTAACCCTGGCGCCATCTCTTGTGATTTTTGTCTGGTCTTGAACATCCTCGACAACTCGCTAGCTACGCTTCGACCATGGCGTCCCGATATAAGGACAAGGACGCCGGCGTTGTGCTCTCGTTCAGCGGCCAATGGGTCAGCTGGTCGCACACAGCCTTTGCCTACCGTGTGTCCCCTCGCTCCCTCTGTGCCTACGACCGATCAGCAAGCTTCAATGGAGACTGACAGCAACATCTTTCCCAGTTGCATTTCTGAGCGCTCTCATCATTGGCTGCTCTCTGCACTACCACAAGATTGTGCAGAATGAGTGGTATGGCTACCCCCAGGAGTGGTTCCCCTCAGTGTCTGCCACTATCGGCGACCGTTATCCCGAGCGCTCCATCTTCATGATCGCGATCGCCATCACTTCCGGTATGTTCGGCTTGCGCCAGACCTTCATGAAGCTCCGCTTGAGGAGGCTTTCGCTGACAGCCCAGGCCCGCGCTTTGCTCTCGTTGGCCTCTGGTACCTGCTTACCGCGAAGCCGGGCCACACTCTTCCCAAGGCCGTCGCCATCTCGGGCCTTATCCGTACCTTGACGTGTGGTGGCTGGACCTATATCACGTCGACCGATGACCACGACTGGCACGACATCTTGATGATCTCATACATCATATTCACCCTTCCCTGGACGACTGGCTGTATCCTGCTGAGCCCGCCCAACGCAAAGGCGATCAAGTACCGCAAGTACATTGCCGGCGCCTTCTTCGGCACTCTCGTGCCCCTGATATACTTCTTCATCCAGCACAAGGTTCACCGTGTGCCGGGAGGTAGGAGCTCTTTGTTTGTTTGCGCAAGCTGTTTGAGGAGAAACCCCTGCTGACAGCGCAGCCTACACCATCTACGCCTTCTTCGAGTGGTCGCTGATTGTTCTGGACGTCGCCTTCGACGCCGTCACCGCGCTGGACTTTGATACGTTCGAGCTGGTTGTCAAGGATGTCAAGGGCATGAGCAAGGGGTACGTGCAATGGCTTCCTAGATAGCCGCCCCTGGACCCTGGGTTCTGCGTCGCGCATTTTGTGGGCCAGGACTTGTATCTATCCGTATCTGCAAACGAGAGATGATGTCATGTTCTAAAAAATCCGGGTCTCCATAGTTCGAACAACTCGTCTGTGCCCGCTGCCGTGCTCGAGAAGGAGTAAGCGCAACCCCCATATATCATCATTTGCGCCGGTCAACTGATGGCTAACCCCCTTTCCAGAAAGGAGAAGCCCGTCTTCGTCGGCTTTCGCCTGAGCGATGCCCTCGACATTGCCGCTGATGTGTACCATGGGGTAGGTGTTCCTCAGCTGGTTGAAACTGGGCGTTGCTAATAGTTCCAGTTCGTCTTCTGGAGCGTCCTGACCAGCTTGGGTCTGGTCATTTGGTGTAAGTTCTTCCGTAAGCTCCTCGCTGGGCTCATGCTCATTCTTTTCAGACTTCCCCCTCTGGCACATGGGCATCTCCGGCTACGAGGCCCTTGTCTTGACGACCATTACCCCCGCCTTCCTTGGTATCAAGGTGTTTCGTTCACTTGTTGTCCAGAATCAGCGCTTCTTCCACCTTCTCTCCCTGTCTGGCCTCGCGGCTTATCTCGTCAAGGACCCTGTCTACAGGCTCTTCACCGTCGGCTTTGGCGTCGCTACCGGCTGCCTTGCCTGGGTCGCTACGCTGCTGGCAGACTCGGCTCAGCCTGCTCGGCTCGAGACGCGCATTCTGGCCTGGACCATTGGCCTGATCATGTCGTCTGTCGCCAAGTTTGCCTGGCACACGAACAACCCCGTCTGGCCCATCATGCACGCGGCCAATGGAGGCTGGAATGGCACCGGCCTGGTTTTCGGCATTCTTGCTGCTCTGCGCTTCACTCGCCGTGCGCCCTTGAGCGGCGGCGATGCTCCCCAGGAGAAGAACGGCTCGTCCCTGCTCTCTGCCCTGAGCATTGGCGGCCTGTTTTTCGGTCTGCACTCACTGCTTTCCGACACCAGCACCATGATCTCGTGGGTTTGGGACGGCTATCCGGTCCGCGGCCCTGTCGCTAACGTCCATGGCTGGTATACCATTATTGCCATGACCATTGGCGTTGCTATTGGTGTTCTCCGGCCTGATCTTGTCACGTCTTGGACTGCTTATGGCGTGGCTTGCGTTGGCGCCGCCATCCTGACCATCTACCCTCACTGGTTTGGCTACTATGGCGGCTTGACCCTAGCCGTGTATTTGATGGCTGTCGCGTTCCCCTTGATTAGCAGCGCCGCCAAGAAGAACGTCGCTGTCACCTTCGGCCTCGGCTTCATGATCTACAACCTCCTGGTGCTCTTCCATGTCTGGGTCGTGGCCTATGCCTTTGTGCCCGGCGGCCCTCTTGTGCGCGAACATACCGACTGGATCATGATTACCATGATGCTGTCCATCGGCGCCGGTGTTTTCGATCTCATCTCTCAACAAGCCCGGTCTGGCCGTAAGACTGTTAAGGCCTCTGATCGCACGCGCCCCAGTGCCACGGGCCATCGCCGCTACCATGCCGGTGTGCTCGGTTTCCTGCACCTCTTCTTCCTCCTCGCCAACGTGCGCCGTTTCCCCTCGAATGACTACAAGCCTCACCATGCCAACGACCGTCTCATCACCGCCGGTATCTGGACCATTCACTTTTACCTCGACAACGACATGTGGTCGTCCGAGTACCGCATGCGCGACCTGATCAAAGAGCTTGAGATCGACGTCATCGGCCTCCTCGAGTCTGACACCCAGCGCATCATCATGGGCAACCGCGACACTTCCCAATTCCTGGCCGAAGACCTTGGCATGTATGTCGACTACGGTCCGGGCCCGAACAAGCACACCTGGGGTGCCGCCCTCCTCTCCAAGTTCCCCATCCTCAACTCGACCCACCACCTGCTCCCCTCCCCCGTCGGCGAGCTCGCCCCCGCAATCCACGCCACGCTCGACGTGTACGGTACCCTGGTCGACGTCTTCGTCTTCCACTCCGGCCAGGAAGAAGACCCTGAAGACCGCCGTCTCCAGTCAGAGTATATGGCCAAACTGATGGGCTCCTCGCCCCGGCCCAGCATCCTCCTATCGTACCTGGTCACTCGCCCGCTCGAGGGCAACTACAACACCTATGTGTCCCAAACCTCCGGCATGAAGGACGTCGATCCGACCGACTGGGACCGCTGGTGCGAGTACATCCTGTACAAGGGCCTGCGTAGGACGGGATATGCCCGCATCAGCCGGAGTACCATTACCGATACGGAACTACAGGTGGCGAAGTTTGTGGTGCCGAGCAACGAGGAGGAGCAGGCCAAGGCTTGGGACGTGCCCGAGGAGTTACGGATGAGGCGAGTTGAGGAGCACGAGGTGCCAGAGGGTTGGAGGTTCCCGCAGATGTTTAGGGGTGAGGGTGTTAGGGGACATCGGTATCATGTTTTTGATGAGCCGAGGTATTATAATTATTGAGGGATGGGATGAGATATGATGGATGTGACGATGATTTGGGAGGTCTAAATGGCTTGGTTGGGAGGTGTAGGTGTTTGGATGCATAGGATGGGTGGTTCATTTGCTTCTTCTCAGGTCGGCGTACGGATTACGAGGCCGGCAGATCCTTCTTTTGTGGGCATACCTTTCCTTGATGTATTGCTGTGTACAGATACGTGTTAAGAATGATAATGCCGATAATGCGATGATATGTCATGTCATAGTCTTGAGTTTCGGTTGGACTTTGACCATTAGAGAGTGAGCATACAACCAATCCCAAAGTTAATTAGTAGCATAGCTATGTGTCTACCTAGGCGTAATCGTCTCATCTAACGGAATAACTCATGTCCTAGTATTTACCAGCCCTCCCTTCCAGCGAGCCACATCCTCCCCTTCAACTCCTCAATCGCCCCATCACGCAACCACCACGACGGCTCCTCTTCCAGGGAGCCAACTCCGATACCAGCAGTACCAATTCTCTCGCCAGCCTTGTCCTGCTCCTCCTTAGCAGTCCCTTCTCCCGCACCCTGTTCCTCCCCGACGCCAATCGAAACCTTTTTCTTCCCCTTGCCCGCCGCGGTGCCTTTCTTCCCTCTTCCCTTTCCTTTTCCTTTGCCTTTCTCTCCCGCATCTTGCTCCGTTTGCTCAGCAGCCTGCTCAGAACTAGAGGAGGTAGCAGCCCTCCTAGCAGCCTCAACCTCTCTCTCTGCAGCAAACACGCCTCTCCGTTCAGCCCACTCAAACAACATCCTTAGCCCAACCAACCTATCCCTGCTCCAGCCGTCTTCCAATCCCGAGCGTAGGACTAGCCTGGCATCAACAGCCGTGGTGGCCGCCTCGCTAGTCCCAGCAACATCAGGGGCGCCAAAGCCGGCGGCGGAGGCGAACCCGAACCGATCCAGAACCACTGCACGCTCCGCACGGGAAAGGGATTGCAACGATGGTAGCGTAAAAAGCCATTCCAAAGGGTCCTTTCCCCCTTGTCCATAAGCGACCCCCCCTTCGGGGGTTGGATCCCCAACTGATGGGAGGGCCGTGTTGTCGCCAAGCGCGCGGAGCGTAGCAGCAAATGTGCCCTCGCTGGCTGGTCTGCGGCGGAGGTAGACGGTCTGGTTGTCGCGGAAGTCGGAGATGAGCTTGGGGCTGGAGGCAAAGTCGATAGTGAGGTCCCAGTAGCCGAGGGAGCGGGCGTCGGTTTCGACACGGAGGATATCGTCTAGCGGAGGGAGTAGACAAGGGGTCTGTTTGCGGATCGCTACGCTAGCAGCAGCAGCAGCTGCTGCTTCTGAGGTTTTCGGTTTGGGGTTTGCGAAGCCATGACTGCTATCTTCCTGTGCAGAAGCAGCGATGGCAGATTGTGATCCCCCTTTAAGATGTATGACGATAGGCACGTTGAGTGGTTCGCCAGTAGCAAAATCCTTGACGACCAGACACCTTGGCTCGGTTGCCAACACCCAAAAATGCCTGAACGCTTGCAGATGCGAGCGATTATCCTGCACACTCGTGGGGAACAGGGGATAGAACGCGATCAGCAGGGCTGCTACCGCAAGATCACTCGTCCCAAAGGTAGCAGTGCCACAGCCCAAGAACAGCGCTCCTATCGCCAAATGGGCTGCCATATGGCTGCCATATGTAGTGTTGGCGTCATCCCTTCCATGGAGAGCACGCAATCTTCTGAGCACGACAATATCCCCTGTACCAGCCATCACAGCTGCACACGAGAGTGCCACTACGTCCATACACATATTGGCATTGCTTCTCGCGAGCTCAGCGTCAAAGTTATCTACCGGCAGCCGAACGATGCGCATGAACTGGTCAAGGTAGTGCACGAGCAGGTCACGCACGCGCAGGTTGGCTGAACCAGCAAAGCGTAGGCCAAGGGAAAAGCATAACCCTGCGACGATGGAGAAGAATGGGAGGTCGCGGCTGGAGAGCTTAGTCACAGTAGTGAGTTGATAGCGTGACTGGTAGGCTTGAGGCAGACGCTTGCGAATCCAGTCGAAGGTTGGGTCAACATCGTTCCAGACGATAAGATTTCGTGCAACTGTACGGAGCAGGAGGATGTCCGGGCGGACGTAGTCGAACTGCAACATCGTGTCGGGAATGTCGATCTTGCGAGCGACGATGTGGTCCTCAGACTTGAGGTAGATCAAGGCGATAGCGACAACGGCTCCAGCAGCCGAGCGGTCCAGAACATGGACCTTCTCGACCCCTTTGACTGCTGTTGCCAGAGTAAGCAGCTTCTCAGTCAGCTGCATATCTCTTAGACCCCTGAGATCACCACCCTTCCCAAGATTGATCAGCCCGAGGGCGAAGCCAGCGGCAAGGCGATAGCTTTCGTCACGGATATCGTCATCTTCCTCATCGACGTCGGTTGCTTCGATCTCCTTCAGAATGTTTTCGCTCATGCGGCGGTGCTGGCTGTTGCAGTACAGCAAACCGATGCCCATGATGCCAGTAGTTTGCGTATGCCGCGAGATGTTAAGCTCAGCCGAGCCAGCAGGCATCATGCGAGTGACATGGACTGACAAGAGTCTTGTGATAAGCGAGTCCATGGTGCCAATATACGACGCAGCCAGACCAAGCAGCAGACCAATTGTGGTCATGGTGTGCTTGGGAGTCAGGTACTTGAAAGCAACCCACTTAGCAACACCCTTGAGGTGCCCATTGAGGCCAAGTGCAAGCAAGAACCCAGCATGACGGTTGCTAAGGTCCTGGCCAGGTTTGTTGAACAGGATCCACGAGGTGTCGATACCCTTGGCGTGCGGCGAGATGGCAAGACCACCAGCAACACCCTGGTGGAAGAAGGCCCAGTTGATCTTTTCCTCAGGGAACATGCTCTTGTCGACGCCGACCGTATTGTTAGCTGGCTTGACGACGCACGTGAGGTTGAAGCCCGGTATATGGTATTTTTGGGTCAGTAATGGGAAGCGCAGAGCAAAGTACAGCAGGCCCCGACCGGCGGGAATGGCCAGCGTGCTTGTCGCGGTAGTCGTGACAAGCTCCTTCTGGCGCTCTAGGTATTCGGCCTCCGTCCATTCGGGTCGAGGATCGAGTCGTACAACACGGTTCTTGATAGTTGACAGAAGATTACGTGCTTCGTTAAGGCGGCGGTCCTCACGAAAGAGCGACCGCACGACGGTTTGGCGCTCGACGTCTTCCGTTTCTTCGACGTGCTCGTGTAAGCCCAGCAGGTTTTGACAGAGCATGCGATAATCCCACTTGGCCACATGTGAAGGACCCTGAGTATGTTTAGCAAAGAGCCGACTAACATCTAGAGGTGGACTTACAGCAGGATCTGACAACGGTGCCTTGGTCGATTTCCTGGGTCTCAATACGGCACACATATCCGGTCTTCCAACCAACTTCAAGAGATCCTCTGGCCACGAGGGCGGCGGGCTTGGCTGACAGATCGAAATGACATCCTGCAGCGGCGTCAAGATTGCCTCAGGAAGCGTCTCAAGGATCTGAGGAGTGAAGCCACAATCATGCATGGCAACAACCACATCGAATCGGCTGCTAGTCGAGCCCAAACGGGCAAAGAAGCGTTGGAACATAAGCGTGCGTGGCGTCAGGCTTGACCAGAGCTTCCCTCGTAGGCGGCCACCAACAGTGTCCCGGGTTGCCGTGGCATAGAGTTGGGCTAGCGTCGGGAACTCGGGGCCACGGCCAGCTGTGAGGTGGCCTTGGACCCAGGTAAGGACGCAGTATTCGGATGCAGGCTCGGGAAGGCCGGAAATGGCAGGATGAACTAGAGAGTTAGCTTGATTCCTGGTTAGATTCGTGAACCATACTTACTTAGATCTTGAGCCGCGTTGACATCAGCCAGCGTGCTCAGAGCATACATCTCTTCGTATTTCTTCCAGCCAACCCATTTGAACAGTACGCATAACAAAGCCCTCACATCATTTGGCCCAGGAGACAGGTCCTCCGGAACCATGATATTGAGCTTCTGTTCCTCCATAAACAGATGAAGTGCCAACAGTATGCTGCATGCCATCGTCTCACGTGGGTTTCCGATCTGATTCAGAGCCGTGGGCAAGAACCCTTCAAACCCAAAGGCTTTTAGCCCACCATCAGACGCCATCCACCTTTTAGCCAGCCCAACATGCGTGGGGATAAACCCCTCCGAGAACCATCCCCCTGCACTGGGACCTGATGGTTGCGGTGGAGGTTCAAGATCAAGAATCCATTGCCAGGCTCTTGACCTCATCCATCTAGGACATCCCATCGCTCCAGGTGCCTGACGCGCGAGCATAACATCCCACTCAGTCATAATCGTAGATGAGGTCTCACCGCCGAGTGTTCGTAGCGAACTTTCACTATGATGGCTGAGCGCAAGGATGCTGGACAGGATCAGGATCACAGCAGCAGACCATTCCCTATTGACGAGAGGATACTCGCTTGGCTGGGGTGGGAGGGTATGCAGCCACTGCATGATATGGGCCCAGCCAGCCACTATCTTGTCGGCGTAAGAAGAAGGGAGGACACTGCGGCAGACGTCGAGGACTTTGCGGACCTGAGGATGTGTGGGCTGGAGCTGGATGCGGATGCGATGGTGGCGGCCATCGTGGTCGCGCAGGTCGACCTCTCCAGCCGTGTTTGTATGGCAGAGGGCATCAATTGCCTTGCTGCTGAGCTCTGTGGTTTTGGGAGTTGCTAGTTGACTGGCATATGAGACGGGGAATCCTAGAGGATTCGCATCGTCTAGTCTCAGATCGGGTAGATGAACGGTGGTGACCTTGCCCCATGGTGACTGAAGACTGAGCTCCCTGCCACCACAGTTGTCCTCCGACAGAATCATGATGGTCTCGTAGCCATCGCTGATCTTGCACGAGTCAACCACACTCTGGACCCTTCTAGGCTCGCCAGGCACGATGTGGATGCTTCTCGTCGGGATTTGTTTCGAACTGTTCCGGCCCGAGGTGTG
>Ga0065720_1018885_pt1 | contig 69738 bp, 64 predicted proteins | sample Thericmetagenome_FD_59107 | JGI IMG/M metagenome (GOLD analysis project Ga0065720, IMG submission 59107) | Thermophilic microbial communities from the Joint Bioenergy Institute, California, USA of rice/straw/compost enrichment - eDNA_2 v2... | ecosystem: Engineered > Solid waste > Grass >...
AAGAAGAGCAGTCGAGTCAAGGCACGTCTTGTGAAAGGAAGGCCGCTCGACGCCGACTGAGCCAGTCAAAGGAGCCAGGTCGTTGTGATCTTGGCCGGTCATCGTCATATGTTGAATCTTGAAGCATGCTCAAGTCGGCTGACGAAAAGAACCGCTCCATCCGCCCATCATGAAGCTTGAACCGCGCCATATCCAGAACTTCTCCGAGGCAGCCTACCTCGAGCCGCACTGGGGCTATGCCGACCGTGCAAGACCATGCACCAACGACCCGGGCTCGTGCGAGTACCTCGACGTGGTCTACAGTGCCCACGACCGCGGCATGATATACACGGGCATCTTCTGGCTGACCATTGGCGGCATCATCCTCGTCTGGGCTGCCGCGCGACGCCTATTCCCTGCCCGCGATGCTCACGACGACCTCATCGCGCAGCTGGCGTCTTCTGACCCAGAGAAATCGCCACCCCCTCCCCAGTCCCGGACCGCTCGTCTCTTCAACTCCATGCGTTCCGCGAGCCGTCGATATCTCCTTCCGAACGCCCCATTTCCCTTCATCTTCGGCCACACAACCCGTTTGCAGCTGCTGATCCTGGCCATCCTCACCGGCTACCTGACCGTCTGGTCCTTCGTCGGCATGGTGTACAAGCGCTGGTTGACCCCGATCAAGAATCAACCCCCAGATGTATACAACACACGCTCTACACTGGGTCCGTGGGCCGATCGCGTCGGTGTCCTGGCCTACGCGTTGACCCCTCTTTCTGTGCTCCTCGCCAGCCGCGAGTCGCTCCTCAGCATCATGACAGGCGTCCCCTACACCAGCTTCCTCTTCCTGCACAAATGGGTTGGTTACATCATCCTCGTGCAAAGCTTGCTGCATACCTTGGGCTGGGTCCTGGTCGAGGCATGGCTGTACCGTCCGCAGCCCCAGGTGTGGAACACCTGGATTGCGCAGGACTATGCTCGCTGGGGAGTCGTGGCTTTGGTGCTGCTTGTGCTGCTCTGGATCGGCACGCTCGGTGTGGTCGTGCGTCGCGTCACGGGTTATGAGTTCTTTCGGAAGGCTCACTATGTTCTTGCCATGGTGTACATCGGGGCATTGATTGGTCATTGGGAGAAGCTGCAGTGCTTTTTGGTGCCAGGTCTGGTCCTCTGGGGCGCTGACAGGATTGCTCGTGCAGTGCGGACTGCGTTGTTGCATCATGGATACCTGAAGAACAGTGGGAGATGGGGTTTCGAGTCGGTGGAGGCCGTTGTGAAGCACTGGAAGGACGAACAGTTCGGAGATGTGGTCAGATTGGACTTCGACCACGTCCAGGCGCCGTGGAAGATTGGTCAGCACTTTTTCATCTGCTTCACTGAAGGCAGCATCTGGCAGAGCCACCCGTTCACCCCTCTGTCTCTTCCTGTTACCGATACCGTGGGCAAGGTCCGCCATTCGTATATCTTCCGTGCCAAGAAGGGTGAAACGAAGAGAATTGCCAACATTGTGGCTAAGAAGGTCGCTGCTGCCACGAAAGAGACCGCTGTCACCACGAATGTCATCCTTCAGGGTCCCTACGGAGTCGACGTGACCGAAGGGCTTATTCAGGATGTCAACGTATTGTGTGTTGCTGGCGGTACCGGCATTACTTACGTGTTGCCAGTTCTGTTGCGTTTAGTGCGCGGTCCAGTGGGCACGACAGGGAGGAAGATTGAGCTGGTTTGGGCGATGAAGCGGAAACGAGACCTGGAATGGGTTGCTCCTGAGCTGGAGGAGCTCCAGCGACTGGGTGCCGCCCATGGGTTGCAGATTTGCACGTTCGTCACTGCAGACCCGGAGGACTCGAGCTCCAAGGAGAGTGGGGATGAAAACGGGGCGACTGAGTCTGGCGATGATGTCAAGACTTTCCGGAGTCAACGGCCCGATGTTGGATTGGTAGTGCAGGAGTTTGTTAAGAGTGTATCGCAAGGCTCTGTTCGAGTATTTGGGAGTGGTCCCCCGGGCATGATCTGCGACCTGAGGGCTGCTGTGGCAAAGTGCAATTCTGGTTCTAAGGTGTGGAAAGGCGAGGATCGGTTTGATGTGCATCTTGTTTGCGATGACCGTTTGGAATGATACCCTGACCGTTTAGTTCTTTAATGCTAAATTTCTTCTTATTTCTCATCCCAGTTCCCGCCATGCTTTTTGTTTACATGATGTCTCTGATGCCACCCGGGTCTGAGATGACATAGAAAGCCGAAAGACATAAGATCCACATACTTCAACCCACCTACTTGCTTTGGAATACTGCGTACTGCAAACCAATGACGCAGAGCGGTTTGAATCTTCCAAAAAGGAAAAACTGGCTGTAGCAGTGATTCTTCACCCATTGGTTACGGATGTCAGTTCTATCCTGACTGAGTTCTTGAAGAAAGAGTCAGTCGAGGAAGAGAAGTTCCTGACCTCAGGGTATTCCACAGAGAAGGAAACGCCGGAACCACTTATTAACCTGGAACAGCGCTCATGGTTTCCTGTCCAGATGCAACGTTTCCTCTGATCATGCTCTCGCAGCAAAGTCGAACCTTAATTCGAGGATCATACAAATGCTGGACTAGTGAATTCTCTCCTGCAGCGTGGTTGTCGAGTCCTGGACGATGACTCTGAGCAATCCGACATGCCTAATTTTCAAGAAGCGAATTTAACAATTCCGTCCCCTGCTAAGATTGCTTTTCTCAAGCTTTACGACTGGAGATTTGCTCCTCAGTTACGTCATGACAGCCGTCTACCGACTTGTTCTCGTGAATTATTTGCAATATATGTCAAATTTGTATAAATGGGCTATTCTGGTGAGTTCATTGCTTTTTCGTGTCACTTCAAGGACGATGAAACCGACTCCATAGAATCGAGCGAGCCAGACGACGACATAGATGATGAAGAGGATTGGGAAGTTGCAGGGCAAGAAACGGCCGTGGCAGATGTGTTCCTTCTTATGTACGAAGCCGAGATGGCAGTTTACCAGCGCCTGCAGACCTGGTAAGGCAAGATTGTGCTGCGCCTTCTCGCCAATGTGACCATCGACATCTGTCCCCCACCAACCTGAGCACTTCCGACTCCGAGGGATCTTGCTGCAGTACTTGCAAGGTCCGACGCTCAGAAAGATGCTGGTAATTTCATGTCTTTCCAGGAGACCTGACAGGGCATCCTGAATTAGAGTGGCAGGATTTGCGGACATCTTAGGTGACAACAATGTCCTCAACGACGAGGTACGCAGTAGTAACTTCATCGCTGTCTCTTGTGAAGACAGTGACTTATCTCAAGGAAGCAAGGAGTTTCGATTCTTCATCATGACTTTGGCCAGCACAGATTGCGGTGAGAGACCGAGTCGGATAAGCATTGGGGGCACGACAAGTAACGAGCTAATGAGGAGGGTGTTGTAGCGTTGAGAATTCAGCATGGCCTTAAAGCTTGCGGCATCAAAAATGGCCAAGTCCCTCTTATCGCTACATAGAATAGGCGCCAGGAACGGATGATTCAGGTTGGCTAGTCCGTGGTTTGTACAGTCTAGAATCAATTCGACCACCTCGTCCGAATGCGACAAGGTTAGAAACGTCTATTATTGTTATGCACTTAGTCTGTGTTTTGATTGACATATCTTCAAAAGTAATCGCATTACTTCGTCATTTTCATTATACAAATCAAATGGAAATTCAAAGGCAAGATATTGATATAGTAAACCTCTTGTCTGGTTGGAATAAGCAACCGGAAGCGATAGAACCAGCTAACTATTTTGTAAGTAAAAAACCCTTCTGAGACAGATATAGGTTCGCTCATTATATTTAGCAGTACGAATTTCTGGAAAGAAAAATGGTTCAGATAAAGGATTGACATTCAAGCATATCGTAGGTTGAGTAGGGATTGATGATCATCCTGAGCAATGCTCACACACTATCTCCCATGTTGATATGCTAAAAGGAGTGCATACCCTCCAAGTCCTAGTGCAACAGCTCGCTGTGTGCCGGGATGATGAATTTATATGCTGGTGTACTACCTGAGCTTATCATGCACCCATCACGTATATGTCTTGGCCTACGAACTGTCAGAACTTTGATAAAGACTTCTTGGCCTCTCAGGCCTTTCCATATGTGGTGTGCTACCCTTCGTTGCAGCAGGTTCAGTCTTTTTAGGCAGGACTGCCTAGCTCAATTGTCGCTCTTTCAGGGAAGCTGTCCGCACTGCATTGCACGTGCCCCGTCCTCATGAAGTATCAGTCAGCGAGGTAAACTCGACTTGAGGATTATGTGATACTGTCTAAGGCTTGATCAATCGTTCTGACCGTCCCCTGTACTTCAGCCTTACTTGTTCTTTAAACCGGGTTGAATGAATCGAGTTTCTGCCTTCATAAGTACACATCTCGTTTCCATTATCTCCATCGCCAAGTATATATCTGACCGTTGGCTCCCTCCAAATGGCCATGAAAGCCAAACGCCGCGGTATGGTCGTTCAATCCTCTTCCAGCATGCTAAACTACCCCTGACTCTAGGTTACACAGCTAGGTTCATCACGTACATACGCCATATAGCCAGTTGCGTATAAGCGGCGTTGCATTGATGCGTTCTATCTCGCGTGTGAGCAACAAAAGCTGAGCTGGAGGGGATGTGGCGTCCTGATAGTGCGGCTGCGCCGCAGCGTGGGGGAGCAATTCCGAACACAATCACACTGGGGGCTTAAGGCCATGGGCAGCTAGCTGCTGGTGGCAGAGCAACGGAAAACAATCCTGCCTCGAAGCTGCACAATCTCTTAAATCCCCCAGTTTCGCTCACCACGTCGTTTACGTCTTCAGTTATCGAGAGACTTTTGGATGCAGACTTCTTTTTAGGACGGTCTCCACCTCCAAATAATATAACAAGTCTCAGGCTGGCTGACTCGTCTTACCTTATGTTGATCAAGCCAGACAACCGCTCGCAGTCTTCGGATCTCTTTCAGTTCTTAATTTGTCCTACACTGTTACCCGCCCTTATTTCCCTATCAAGTTTTCGGTTTGCACGTTGTCAGGTGTCTAGCTTTCTGTAGCGCCCGCAAGCATGACCAATCGGACAGATGAAGTTTGGGAGCTGTTTCAGACTTTCTCGGGAGAAAGTACGTGGCCAGCAAAATGTGTCAACAAACTCAAAGAAGCTGCAGAGCAAAGCGAGAGCGAACGAAACCACATCTTCGCCGGCTTGGTGGGCATCGACGGCACAAGGGACGTGTTCGCCTCGAACAAGAGCGACTGGAGCACGGATGATATCTGGGGGATCAACCTTTCGCTCTGTAATCGATACTGCAGTCGAGAATCATTTCCAATGGTGTTCAACTACGAGATGTTTCTCACCCGCACGACAAACTATCTCCTTCCTTGGCTGGCTCTGACGGCCCAACTTCCCTATGAAGCCGGCGATGTCATCGATAACACAATGAGCTTCGTCATGGCACTAGGAAGTCCCATGCTCTTGACCTTTTCATTGATGATGACCATACTCAACCGTCGATGGCTCCGGAACAGGGTTCGAAGTATCCGATCAGGCTCGAACGGAAGTTTGTTAAGAGCGCGGTTGCACCACGTTAAAAGGTTCCTGGAAGCTGCACAACAGGTTCCACTGCGCTTAAGGCCCTATCCTGAGTGGATAGCAAGCCTCCTACTTCTCGATGTCAACGACGACTGGTGGGCCAACTTCTCTAGCCGCTTGGACGCGACCCGTCGCAAACCAACTTTGTCGCTCGTTGCACAAATGCTTGTTGCGGTAACAGCCTGGATTCTCACCATAATTGGTTCCTTTGGCTCTTCTCTAGGAGATCACGCAGAAGGTCTTGCGTTATCGTCAAGTTCATTGTGGACTTGGCTTGTGCCGTTGATCCTAGGATGGATCACAGTGGGCACCCAAAGCCGCCCTGACGATATCAGTGAGTATAGTAGTGAGGCCTATTGCGGCCCTTTGGAATCGAGAAGCTTAGCTTCTCGGCACCAACAAAAGGCCTTCAAGGTCCTAGATCCGAAAAACATGGACAAGACCAAGAAAGAGATAGACTATTGTCATGATCCATTGGAAACACTTCTCCGATGTCGACCTAACCAGCACCCGGACATACATACTCGTCCACGCCAAAACAGTACAGATGGCAATAGGCAATCTGCCATTCAACCCGACTCCCAAGGTCCCATCAGCTGGATTCGAAGCGCTTTTCATCCCATCAAAATTGTCAAACGACTTGGCACTCTTCTGAGAATCAGGCAACCCAGCATATCCTTCGAGCCAGAGATCGGTCTGGCCGAAAGCTCAGATGCATCTAAAGCATCTAGTAATGGACCTTCCTCGTTGCGCTTTGAGCGAGCAGGTGCAAATAGAAATCCACCTGCCACCGGTGATATTGGTTGCTTCGAGTCGCTTACTCATCCTGATCTTAGCTTCTTTGGTTTCAACATCCATGGCGATGGCCTTAAGAAAGGACCAGCCTACAACTATGCACGAATCTATACATGGAGGCATGCAGCAAATCAGCTGCTAAAAGCTATGGAGACAGTAAAAGAAAATATGGATGATGAAACTCAACAGCAGCAAGATCAAGGGCAGCAGTACCAACAGCGATACGACCGACCACAGCAAGGGAACGGACAACCGGGTCAACAATCTGAGACCAGCAACAGGAAGCCACCTCCACCACGGCCTTTCAACACAATTGTCTTTCCACAAGACGACGATCTAAGAGCCCCTGACGTAAGGACTCTAGCAGTGTACTGCGGGCTAGTGGAAGAAACCGAACCAGGCTCTAAGGAATCAGACCTGGTCCCAAAAGCCAAGCTAGAAGCATACCCGGATAGAGAAGACCTGGATGACAGGTTCCCGTTGCAAGTTATTGGTGCCATATTAGTCGCTGCGTTTTTACAATGGGGGACAACAAGCCCAGCCATTATCATCTCCATCCTTACCGATGTCAAGGGACTGGGTTGCCGCTCGGGAGGGTATCTGTTATATGGACTTCTGAGCACAGGTGCATTTTTCTGCTTCCTATTCTCTGTTGTAATGACGAGGGAGGCAATGCTAAGAGTACAGAAATTTGAAGCTCAGTTATGCTCTGGAAATCCAAAGCATATCAGAGCGAAAGGTCCCGGTTTTTTATTCCATGTCTGCAAAATCATGTCGATATTGCTCCTCCTTATCGGAAGAGTAATAGTCATCGCAAACGCATTGTGGCTGGTGTTGACATCGTTGTTTGAATTGGTTGGATTCTACTATAACTGCTGGTGCGAATCGGTGTATCTTGTTTGGAGAGAGAGGGCTTGGGTGTTGCTATTCAAGGAAGGGGTCGATTTAGCTGAACAATCCAGGGGACCATGGGCTGGGAGTGTGACAATGTCCACTCTTGTTATGATCTTGTCCTATCTTGTTTTCGCTTTGTTGCGTTGGGGAAACTGATGGTATGACAGTGAATTGTTTTGTAGGATGTTGTGAGAGCAACTGAGTACCCAGTCTAATGATGTGGAATAACGGAGACAGTTTGACAACGCTAGATCTCATCATGATAAGGATAATACTACTGCTTGTCAGCTTGCTACTCACTAAACGCCAATTTCCGTCAGCCTTCATCCTAATGCTAAAGTGCTAAATAGATAAGTATCCATAGACATCAATTGTTCTCATGCAGCAGCCCAATCGTGAGAGAAAATCCATCCAATATTGCGCGACAGAAAATGTAACATACTCCCAACAACTGTCTTTCGAGTATATAGAGTTAATCTCGTCGAGCTACATACCTACAACATATATGAGCTTTGGGTAAATGCTAACGTCCAGCTGAGCGACCGAAAAGGGATGAGATTGTCGGAGTGAAGTTGTTGAAGACGTGCCAGAGGACTGGAGAAGCAAGTGGGTTCGAGCTTCGATAGGCGATCATGTCATGGCAAAACCCAGAGTCAGTCTGCCAAAATAAGACGGCCGTTTCCGTGGAAACTCAATCCGATGACTTTAAGTCAAATTTTAGGACCGTCCCGATTGTGGAAAGGGGATAAGACCGGGCCAAGAAGACCGTCCACTACCAGATTAAGCCGTGACTTGGTTTCTCTTCTATATCGTGCTCTTTACGCTCCTGTCGCTTCCTCTTCTGCCTCACTTCGTTGCCACGAAAAACGTCGTGAACAGCCATCCAAATCAGGCCAACCAATGCCACAAAGAGCACCACGGCAATGATAACCATAACGATAATGGAGAACCAAAGCGATACTCCAAGGAATCTTGACCAGGCGCCATTCGGTACGCTGTCATTTATTTCTTTGTCGACTTCGAGCGCAGCCAAACCAACTTGCATGCAGCCAAGGACGACAGAGCACACTGCGAATATGGTGAGAAGGGGGGCCAACATATGCTTTAGGAAGTCACCCCATTGAGGGTAGATATGATAATAGGCCAGACTGCGGAATGTCATCATAGCAGCATTGTTGATGCGTGTCAGTCGAAGTTCGCCATAGTGATATCGGCGAGTCACCTCGTCATCGCCAACCTCGCCAAACGGGGCGATGAACTCGCACCACTCCTCGTAGGTCGGATGTCTGCTTCGTCCGTCTGGAGTGGAAATCAAGGGTATCAAATGTTTTTCGCAAGCCAGGGTGTAATCAATCTCGTATTGGATGAGATAGTAGTAGCTGCGCATGAAGCCAAGGCAAGCATGATAGAGATATTTATCGTCCTCGAGGTCTCTCAGGTATTCCCAGAAAGCTTTCGAAAAGAAGTAAAGAGGAACTGGCTTGATAAAAACCATGTTGTAATACCACACCAGATGCAAGCCAGGGTGCTCATCAACTTTGATCTCTCGAGCGTGTGATGTTTGATGATGCAAAGGCATAATATGGTCGTATGATGGCGTCTGGACGAAGATGAATCGTGTGAATGGCAAAAGGCCATCGAGGTGTTTGGTACTATGAGAGTTTTTGAGGTATTTGTACAACTTTGTCTGCGGGTCATCATTTGTGCTTCGTCTGGCATTCTCGTCAACTTCGAGCCGGATCCGGGGCTGCCCGGGAAGATAGCGCTTTTCTTTGTGGTCGGCTTTTGACTTCAAAAGTTTTCTTGTGCTAGCTCCATTGGCTTGGCCGCTGTTCGGGATACTATGACCACAGAAAAGGGTATCAACAAATTCTGCTCCTGGTCCTTCAAATGGCAGCTTACTGCTCTGTCGTTGAGGGCGAGTTGCCTCCATGTTCCTGGATGGCGTTGGCGGGCAAAGGACAGTTGGAGACAGCAAAGAAATCACAATCGTGTGTTGCTGAAACTGGTAGTCGACTTGGATGTCGCCAGTCCTGTGACAGCTAAATTTCTGATGAGCTCACGGTATCTCTTGAGCCGTCTCTGGCAAAAAGCACCATGGGAATTGCGGGTTCATATGAAGACCTTGGATCGCCCAGGCTGCTACGATGAGCAGGGAGAGCAGCGGAGAACCTCGACGCCCTTCAAAGCCAAGTGGTGGCTGCTTGGCGCCAACACCATCCCCATCGTTTCCGCGGTCTGCACCGTCACAGACCCAGCTGGGCGGCTGAGATGCTGGATATTGCCCCACCAATCGACGAAGAGAACACGGACCGCTGACATTGGCACAACATCAGTCCCCCGATCTGCGCCAAACCAAGAAGGGGAACAGCTATGTCGCTCCAGGCGTACAAAAACGCAATAGGACCACAGACATCAAGAAAGATCGAGGCGCTACACAGTACAGTATGTGCCCGCAGTCAAGAAGCTGATGGTGGAAGAGAGGCTGGGCAGGGAGCCAACCGATTAGGAGGTGAGAGCGGCGGCGCTACCCGGCAGCAGTTCCCCGCGCCAGATGTAACATCAAGAACTAACAAGACTCGGGTATCAATTGCCACCCGTCTCACAAGGCTCTGAACTAGCAGGTGTGAACCAAATCACCGAGAAGCATTGGTCGAGGAAATATAGCAAGTGTATATGCATGTGCTCAAGTAAGATATTAACGCAGTGATTCAAGAATATCCCAACCACAAAAAAAATGGTATCTCGTTCAATTCATACAGCAGAATGAATATTCCAAACAGCATGAGATACAAGAAAATATGCAAAAGCATGGCGGGCGGCCTAATTCTACTTGGTCATTGTCGCCCGTCAAATCAATCACAACAACATTTTGCGGCCCAATACGTGATGACGTGGTGTTAGGCACCAGCCCCCTCTTGAATCTCGGATGCGGTTCTGCCTTGGTTTTTGGAAGAGGCTCAGTTTTGACGTTGGCAGTTGGCTCGGCCTTGATCTTGCACTGCCCCTAGGTCAGCAGTGTTGGCGCTGCATGTTGGCGGTTCAAGCGGCTCTAAGAAACTGGCCTAAACCCCCCCAGCCAATGGGGACGAAAGGCGGCGCGGCAACACCCGAGATCGAAGATGGGGAAATCGACGTCGCGGGCGCTAAACGATGCCGCAGTGTTCGGTCCGCGCCATGTGCTCTTCTCTGTTTTCCTTTTACTGGCTGGAGTTTCTCAAAAAACGGGCAGGTTTGACTCGCGGAGTGGGACCGGTCTGCAATGCATGTTCGCCGAACCTGGCTGTCGTTTCATAGTGCTGCCGTTGCAAGTCATTCATTGTGTTCCAATGCCGCATTGTTGCAGCATTAATGGGCCCCAATGGCGGAGGTGGCGAGGGCCGACTTGTCGGGAGTGAATCTCAAAGAGTAGGTCATACCCAGACATCATCGACTCGGGACGGTGAAGAAGGAAGCTGATTGTTGTATCCAGTCGTCTGGTTGACTGGCCTCCGGTAATGGCTTGGGACTCTAGCGTATCCACGGTGTCCGTAGCTCAGTGTCATGTTGGCTGAATGGGACGGTATAGACAAATTGCCAGGTGGTGCCATGGCGCGCCTAATAAATGGTGAAAGTTTGGGGCTGCCTGAGGGCAGTATGTCCAGCTAGAGGATTCATCAGCAACGGAGGACCGCTCTCCAAGAACGGCCACACTCTCGATAAGATCAGGGTCATCAAGTTTGGTTCCCAAACAGTCGTCAGTCAGAAAGCCGAAAAATCCGATAGCGGTCGCTCACCAAAACAGTGCGCAAAGCCAGGCCATTGAGCTTGCTGAGTTTGTGCACTGACTTCTGCCTTCCTCTTGTCTCGTTCTCCTCCGCTTCGTACTGGTCAATATACTCTCTACCTTTCTGCTGATGAGCTCCTCATCCTCTGATGTCAGTCTGTAGCGGAGAAGAACCGAAAGTGGCAAAATGAAAAGGTTGAGATGTGTAAACTCATCCCGGTTGAGCGCGGAAAGCTTGACTGCAAGAGCAGCACTTGCAAGGAGATTTGCGATCCGCGCGCACATCCTGCACGGACAGTCGGTACCCCGATGATAACAGTATCAAGTCCTGGGCATAATCCAACATATTGAGCCAGATAGGATTAGGGTTGCGGCGATGAGGTGGCGATGGCGGGTGCTGGGTTGCAGGAGCTAGTGTGCCTGAAGAACTCCGGTAAGCTTCGCAACAAATGGGAGCCATATTGGATGGAAGCACTGTAGGCGAATGACTCCGCGTCGCGAACTAGCTCGAGCGTTAACCGTTGCAAATAGTTTCCAGACCTTCTGACAGCAAATCCGTGACGAACATGGCAAGATGATCTGCATCATCTGAGTAGTCACAAATTCTTGGTTTCAAAGGCTAACACTATCCGTGAAGCAGAGACAAAAGGTTCAGTCCATCAATGATGAGCTTCGTATGCTTTTTAAAAAGGTCCTTTAGGAGTTTTGGCAGTAATATGCGATCCGCATCCAGGCGACGGAGGGCTGTCAGAAGTCCGAGACCAAACGATGTAAGGTGAGAGTACTTTTCAACTACTGATAGGAGCCTGTGGCAGCAGTTCCGTCAATATTAGTTTTTTTTTTTTCCTTTTTTTTACTCCATAGAAACCCTCTAGCCGGAGGGCTCACTCTAAAGCCAACAGTTTGAGGCCAAGGTAAAAAGGGGGCAGGCTGCCAATGCCTGCCTATCGGCAAAGCAACATAAGATTCCAGGGCGGACTAGATGCAAGGACCGTTTACTATTTACCTTACGGTAAAAGGGGGTTGATGGTTCTGGATGTCAAGCGCTGCAAGCTTCTTGGCCGCATCGCAGACATCGGAGATCGTGGATAGTCTTCATGGCAACGGCCACTAGAATGCCAAGACGTCAGTGTGTTAATAACTTGAGTAAAGGAATTTGGGGGAGACACCTACCCATTGGTTATGTCTGGAAGCGTCAGTTGACCGTTTTCCACTTGCATTACTATCCGAGAAAAGATTTGTGAAATCGATTCCCGCCCGAGGTGATTGGTCGCATTCTCAAAGAACTCCCAATCTTGGAGGTTCAAAACTGTCTTGAGCAGTTATACGTTCAACGACTTCAGCAAACGACAGACCATTTGTTGCGTCCGATTCCCATACCTCAACTCAAAGATCATGGAATAGCGAAAGCAAGCGAGTAGGGTATGGTTGGTCGGAGAAGCGTACAACAAAAATGATTGGTGAGGTATTGAAAAGCAGGAAGTCGAACTGGCTGATGGCGTGAACTTTAACCATGGGCTGCAAACATGTCTCAACAAAAAGTGGATTAGACGCTATCTCGTGTCATAAATTAAAATGGCCTTGATGGAGAACTGTCAGCCTTCTAGTTCGAAGATCTTGGTGATAATCTAAGTTGTTTCACTCACTACCTCACATCAAAGTACTGGTTACTGCTCTCTTGAAAGAGTGGGCTGTAACCAGCTTCCATGATCAATTGGAACATTGAGAAGCAGCTCATCGCCATCTGTATCAGATATCTTGCGGGTAACATAATATTGGCTAGCGTTGCCATCATCTCTGTCTAGCAAAATGAAGAAGACCTCGACTGGAACCTGCTCAATGATGGCTTCAAAAGTTTGGACAACTGCTTAACCGCGTTTTTTAGCGTCACGGGTGGGAATATATCTTCAGAATATCGATGCTCTAGCCGGAAACGGTACTAATTCAATGAAAGGATGTCTTGCTCTGACCAAATAACGTTATAGACCATCACAAACGTTCCTCGTCACATTTTATGCCGAGTGGCTGTCCGGCTTGGTTTGGGATAGAGTGGCTGGCGAAGGTGGTTGAGCTCAAGACCAATATCATCTCTGAAATCTTAGAACACATCAAATTGGAGATAGTCGAATAGGTATTTAGGAAGGAGACGAAGAGTCGTGCCGACTTGCTCAGCTTCGCTGTCTAAGCTCAAGACAATTGGCTCGATGGTCAGACCTTTGGAAATGCTAGCTGAGCCTCCACACAGCTATACTGTGGTATAACTCCGTTTCTTTGATGGTTGCACTGGCAATCAGGATCATTGGTCATTGACGAAGCACATAATGGTGCAGTTGACAGGGTTGAGGAGCGCGGGATGGTGATGTCAGCGCGGTTTGACGCGCTGCAAATGCATCTAGACGCGTGCCCACGAGTCTCCATAACTGAAGGTTCCACCAATAGGGACAGGAATCCCAGACGCACAGGTCACTATAGCGCCTTGAAAGTATTCAAGCTCGAACTCCGAAGGACAGAATGATGCCAAAACTGGGCTTGCTAGCCACACTATCTCCGAAGTTAAGTTTTCCCGAGGTTCTCACCCACACTCTGCTTTCTATAAAATGAAAGCCCCGCATGGACGTTACAATCGGGATCACCGATGTTCTAGAAAATATCAGGCCCCAGAATCCAGATCCGATTGACGGGTCAGTTCTCCAACAGGCTGGGTGAAAACGCTCGATGCTGATCTTCCAAGTCATATCTTGTCATTTATGGCTTGATGCTATGTAAAGTCTGATGTATACCCCGTAGTTCAGTGCCTGATTGGCATCATACATCAAAACAGGTGAACATGTTCCCATCCATCGTTCAAAAAGGGAAAGCCCTTGTAGGTATCCCCGCGCTTCATCCAGGCAATGAGTCGAGGAATAACTCCCACAAAACGACATTGATGAAGCAGTTTATCCCAAATCATTTCTATATGTTGTGCTTACAAAAGATTAGCCTGTGGAAGAGCCATGGTGAAAAGTAGGTACATTCAGCAGCATGTTCGTTGGGGTCTATGACACCGAATCTACAGTTCAACTCAGTAATGCCCAACTCCCTACACCAAAAACCAAAATTAGGATCATTCCAATTCTTATAATAGCAACCGTTTGTTTCTGGTTATTTTTAAAAGCATCCATATTTTACAGGAAATAATGCAGAGTGGAACAATCGGCTCCAGTTTCTCTCTTTCGCTCTTAGCGATGTTACCTGCTCATGACCAGTTAGAGATGGCCAGGGGAATAATTGGTCTTAGGAAACTAGATAATACAACACAGATACTTTTTGACCGCTGACTGCCTAGCACATATGTCTCAAGTCATTTCCCAAACCTTGTCTTGTGTGACATCTACTGGGAACACTCCCCAGCAACGTACGCTCTCTAGGCACTTGGTGGGAATGAACATCCGAGTTTGCAGAGAGTAAGGCTAAACCGCCATCCGTGGTGGCACTGGCTAGAAAATTTCCACTCGGCTCTTGAGCATACACTTTCAGATACCTCCATGCTCAGTATCCATCCGGGCAAATATTACTGAATGACCATCCCATTCTCCGTTCTGACAGACTTTTGCTAGCATCAACAACAGGATGTTGCCAGGGACACTTCCATAAGATATAAAGAAGGTTGATAGCTATAAAGACATTGAGTTGGACAAGGATGTTCTCCCTGCTGGAGGAGGTTACTCCCCTAAGGGTCTATAAATCTGGTATTTCTTGACCTGCTTTTGCCTGAGAACATGCTGGCGGAATATGATCGATGAGCGGAGGTTACCATCATGAGACAATGGAAATCTGATGGACATTCATTGATATCTTTCAAGGATTTTGCTAGTGTCTTTGCATTGCCGACTGTTCCACCATCTAAGCAAGGAATGGTTCACGACATCATTAAGGAACACAGTTTACTGCAGTTCTTGGTTAAACGTGGATGTCGTTGACACGATAGGAATTGATAATTCCACACAATACAGACATAACCAATAACACAATCTGACAGTCCCTTGCATTGTTTTGTTATATTCCATGTTCTATGTATATTGAACACTTGTGAGGATATGGTCTTTCAACTAAAGAAAAATGTGAGACCATACTTCTGATCACTCGATATTGATGTCACGTACGCTGCACACTAGTAAATGAGGATAAACCGATATTGAATACATACATATATATCTAGATGATACTGCTTCATACTTTATGGATTGGAAGACACTTTCTCCTCCTTCATTGATCGAGACTTAGCTCCATATAAGAGCACTTCTTTTAGCTATTACCGCCATATATGCGAGAATCATATAGTGACGCACAATCATTGACGGTCTAAAAGTGGCTTGGACCAACACAGACCTTCAGCCATGGCACGTGCTATTCCCAAGGAAATAGATATCTCAGAACACATCCGGGCTCACGATTCAGGAACTGCTACGCAAAAGCAGCCCCTTACTTCAGATCCAGAAATGGCTGAGGAGATTTTCGATAGTAGTAGTCCAAATGAACCGGTTCCACGGCTGCATGCAAAGACATTTCTTGCACTTTTTGCGGTTTGTTTGATCTACTTTGCTCAACTTGTCAGCGTTATTGGCGCGGGAGTGGTACGCTTACTTTCCTTTGACAAATGTTTCGTTACTATGTATTCCAGCAATGCCTTATTGAACGTGAATGCAGGCCTGTGGTAGCGCTAACAAGCAAGATAGCAAGCACAAACAATTGGATCCCACTTTAATGACACAAGCAAGGTCGTTTGGTTCCAAGGCAGCATCGGGCTATTTGCCGTCGTCCTCGGCCCTATTGTCTCTCAAGCTGCAGACTACTGGAACCGAAAATGGTTTCTCATCATCCCGACTCTGTTTGGAGCCGGAGGTAGTGCCATCATCGCCCGAGCTACATCCATCAACATGGTTATCGGCGGTTTTTGCGTTGCTGGTATCGCCTTCAGTACACAGCCCTTGCTTCACGTCGTCACCTCTGAGGTCCTGCCACGCCGTTGGAGGGGATGGGGCCAAGCATCTAACCTCGTCTTTATCACCCTTGGTGGTCTTCTTGGCCTCTTTGTCGGCGCTGCCCTCAACCGTTCAGGATCTGCAGGATCCGATGGCTTTCGATACTATTATTACATGGCAATGAGCTGCTTCTTCATCGCTGCCGTTGTCTGCATCATCGTTTACAAACCTAGGCCTTTGGAGACTCAGACCATGTTTACAACGGCTGAAAAGCTGTCAAGGCTCGATTGGTATGGTTATGCCCTCCTTGCAACCGGGCTAACACTATTCACCCTCGGACTTTCATACTTCTACAATCCATATCCATGGTCAAATCCGCACGTTTTCGCAATATTTACCATTGGACTCGCTATCAGCATCATTCTGGTTATTTACGAAACAGTATTCAAGAAAGATGGCCTTTTCCACCATGGTCTCTTCTCCCGAAACCGCAACTTCGCTATCTCATCTGTCTGCATCTGTTGCGAAGGTGTGGCTTTCACGGCCGTTAACATCTATTTCACCTACCATGTCAACACGTTCTACGAGAAAGACGAAATATTTGTGGCTATCCGATACAGCTTCAAGTATACTATTGCAGCAATCTTCGCATGCCTAGCAGGATGGTTTTGCATGGTCACTCGGCGGACACGTTGGCTCACTACCGTATCCTTCGCGCTCTTCCTTATCTTCTTTATCTGTATGGCTACAAGCGGCCGCGGACTCCGATCGAATCATGCTGTATGGGGATACACTGTTTTCCTAGGCGCCGCATTTGGCATTACGCTTACCACCCTTGTGACAGTTGCCCAACTGTCTACACCTCCTGAACTGATCAGTATAGCCAGTGGCCTGATAATCAGTCTCCGCGCCCTTGGAAATACAGTAGGGCTGGCCATCTACAATGCTGTCTTCCATGAAGCACTTGACAAGCTGTGGGAGAATGTTGCGCAAGCGGTTGTCCCTCAAGGCCTTTCTCCGCCAGACGTCCAGCGGTTCATTGCTGCCTTGGAATCCCACAATAGCACGGATCTCTACGCAATCCCGAACGTTACCGAGAGCATCATCCAAAGCGGGACCACAGCATTTCTTGACACATATGTTTGGGCCTTCCGATATGTGTGGATTACGGCAGGATGTTTCGTCTTTCTATCAGGGGTTGGTAAGCGTTCTCCCGGTTGCCCCAGCAACAATCTATGAGGCGATGCTAACATCATTTTGCATATAGCTGCGTCTTTTCTCATTGATGAACCGGAGCAGTTCTCAATGAGGATTGATCACCCAATCGAGGAAGAAGGTCTGTATGCACTATCTCGAGGGGGTGAGAAGCACCCTGTCTAAGACCCATCGCAAATGAGCATTCTCAGGGGCATCATCGCTCCAATACGATTGAATGAGCACGATTTAATGTTAAATGACAACACACATAGCATATCATGTGTAACAAGCACAACTATTTCTCCTTTCTTTAATTTACTCCATGAGCTGATGAACAACATGAGCTACCAGGGCCTGTTCTAAGTTTTGCTGTCATTATTGAGTGCTTATTCGTCACCTAGTACTTCCAGGAGTTTGGCTCACTGGAGAATGATACATTGCTTGTCTTTGATTCGGGCCTAAGAGCACGTGTGAGCAGCATATGTCAGACGCGAACTATGACATCACGCCAAAAGCTGAGTCGACAGCACGAGGAAGGAGAGGAAGGCTGGTCATGATGTGATATCCTGATCCGTTCAGGCATCTCTATCACTGTTTCTGATGTCACCATCAGCTTGCTTGCCAATTGGAGGTGGGAAATACGCTCTCTCGTAGCTTTCTTAACATTGACCGCTCATTAGAAGTATGATGGAGTACCCAGGTAAAACTTGCTGCAGGTGAGCCTTGAAATAAGCGGCTGGCGTTACATTGTTCTTGTAAAAAAAAGGTTGCAGAAATATCGGGAATCGGGCTTTTGCCCCAATCCGCTCCGTCTTGGATGGAGAGCCAGATAGGACAGGAACCCTATTCACAGTATGCTTATAGAAAACCTTACGGAGTACAGTGAAGAGCCATCCTAAATATTACGACACTGGAGAGCTCGAAACTTCTTTTAATAAAAAATGCTCCAGGTCTACCGCTATTTACTCTTAGCAACCTTCCCCAATTTTTTTCCAGCCATATATATACCTAAGCTCTTCTCCCAAAATATCCTACTCATGATAGCTACTCACCAGCGTATCGATTGTACGTACAACATCTTGCTGACTTGACTCGGGCGACGCAGCCAGTCTACCTCCTGTTAAATTCTGGGGGCATCAGAAAACTTCTATAGAAAATGATGAGCGGCTCATTGATCCTAGGCTTGCCAGGTTACTTACTCTTGCTCAGCCCGTTTGGAACATGGGAGCAACGAAGCCATAAGGAAACCTTACACAGTGTTTTCTTCCTGATTACTTCGTTGACCAGGAATGACATTTTGGGTTAGCGCTGCGGATGCCGGCCTAACCCCTCTGTGGAACTGCAGCGGCATCAAAAAGTTCCAGACGCCATCCGGCAGGGAAAACCCGGTAAGTTTTCGAGATCATGCTTTTCTGTAATCTTTTTCTGCGCCTCAATTGTCCTATGTGGGATTTTTGCATCCGCATCTCATTGGGCGTCGGATCCTAAACTGTCCGACTTTGTTACAGAAGAGTCGCGGACCACTAGCTCCTCCCACTACTGGACTTTTTTGGTCAAGAACGGAATTCGCCATGTGGCGGGAGCATCTGACGAGCAAGCTTCTTTTGACCAGAGCCCACAGCCTCTGTGATCGGGTTTACCGGTATCGCATGTAGATGTGGACGATGTGTTTGCCGTCTCGCACAGAGGCTCAAGAGTGCTGTGTTATGGTCACTCGATGCTGTCAAGGTTGCCGCAATACAGGTCACACGAGCTTGTCGCCCACCATCGAAGCCTTTGGCCACACCCCGGCATTGATGGATAGCGGAGGCTGACTGCACAGCAGCATGGAGGAGTCGTCTTTAAAATGTGGTGCTGAAAATTTCTCCGGCTGTCATTGGCTCAGATATACTCTCCACCATTTCCCCATCGCTGGGCTGTGCACATCGCTCACAATCAGGTTCTCCGACTGATCCGGGCCACCAGAGACCAGCGGCCACAAGGTTCGACAAGAACGCGAGCAAGCGCATGTTTGCTGGAGCCTTGAACCCCTTATCCATCGCTTGGGGCTGGCGAATCAACAATGGGGTCTGTTGTGGATTTGTGGATTTCCTGGGCGCTCATAACAGCACCCAGCTTTGTCTCGGACCGTGTTCGGTACGCCATGGACACGGAAGCTTGCTGCTTTTTTGCAGGAAACATTACGCGGCAGCGCGATCGACTGAACAAGGAGTGTACGTACCGTCTACAGTCGAAATAAACAGCTTCGGGACGGATTGTATAGCACACTCCGGCCGCCATGCGGTCTCAGAATAGGCAACAATCCCAGGGGCAGTGTCAAAAGTGTCTATGCGCTTGGCTGCGACGCGTGAGCCTAGGTTTTGTGGCCCCTGCAAAACTCATTGGATGGTGGCGGGATTTGGGTGGCCAGCCGGCAGCATTGATTCGGCCAAGCCCTGAGATTGGGTGGGCTGTGAGCCAGGACGCGGGTGGGTGGTAAGCTAACAGCGACCGGCCAAGAAGCTAGCCCGCAGGCCAACCGGCAACGTTCTGAGCCCGGGTGCTCATTTTTAGCGTGGGCTTCGGCCAACTGGACTCCACAAGCAGCGCCAACTAATACCCAGGGCCCGCCCAGACACGCAAACAGGTCCTGAGCGACTCGGCGATCCGTTCCATCGAGGTGCCTGTTTTCCGGGTCCTCTTTCCGGTCTCTTTCCGGTCTCTTTCCTCCCTCTCGGTGCCCGTTGAAGCCCTTTTACCACACCGGGTCTCACACGTGCGGCAATCTGGAACCTCCCAATTCCTCCTGTCGACAACCGCCCCGCCGCCCCTACTTATTCTTTCCTCCCCTCCACTCCTTCCACACCCAGGATGGCGATCGGCGCCATCTTAGAACCGCTCGTTGTGGTCAGCTTGCTGGCCTTCGGCACGCTCATCAATCGTAACAAATACTACTCGTCCGCGCCGCGGTCCCCGGGTGCGTCCCGGCCGTATCCATGGCAGCACCTCAAGTACAGCTCGGATGGCGAGTACGACGATGTCGAAACGGGCAATCCTCGTGAGGACGAGCGCGTCCCTCTGTCGATGCCCCTGAGCCGGTCTAGCAGCAGCTCTGGCAGGACCCTCGCCGAAGACGACATCTTCAAGCCGGTCTCGCCGTGGCGTCAGCGCAAGCTCAAGTTCATGGGCTGGGAGAAGGAGGTCACATCGCCGAACACCGAAGTCTTCAAGGACCGCCTGCTCAGCCGCCTTCTCCAGAGGTTCCCCTTCTTGGTTGAGGTTTGGTATTGGGCTCTGATCTACTGGGTACGTGAATTGTTTCTCGCGGCATTTTCGCGAGAGTTGGCATGTTCCAAGTCAATGAACGCGTAATTGCTAACCTGTCCCTGCTTCAGGTGTACCAACTTGGCCGCGCCTTCACCGCCTTGACCTTGAAAGCTTCGACCGTTGACACCGCACGCGAGCATGCCCTGCAGGTCATCCACGCCGAACAGCGTCTTGGCATTTTCATTGAGCCTGCCGTTCAGCAATGGTTCCTCCAGAGCCCAACTCTCATGCGCTGGACCAATCGCATCTACTCCTTCATCCACATTCCGGGCACCATTCTGTTCCTCATCGTCCTGTACCATGTTACGACCGCTCGGCCGCGACGCAAGTTACAGGAGGAGCAGGGCTGCCGGTCTACGCTTCCTGACAATTGGCGCGAGCTGGCGCCCCAGTTCGGCCCGGCCGTGTACGAGAGGAGGAGGCGGACCATGGCCATGTGCAACTTGCTGGCATTCATCGTTTTTACCTTCTGGCCGTGCATGCCCCCTCGCCTGCTGAGCGACCCCTCGTACAAGGGCCCACACGCCAAGGAGGCTAAGAGCTTTGGTTTTGTCGACACGGTCCACAGCAATGACGGCGACAGCAGCGTGTGGACTACGAACAGATTCTGTAACCAATATGGTGCGTCTTGCTGTCGCAGGTGTTTTCGATGCGCTTGAAACTTTGGACTGACAGCGCCTTATTTACAGCTGCTATGCCGTCTCTGCACTTCGGTTACTCGTTTCTCGTCGGTCTTACAATCGCCACGGTGCCCCTTCGGAAGCGCGGGCGCTTTGGCTGGCGCCGGCTTGCGATTGTCGCGATCGGCATGGTTTACCCATTTGTTATCTTGTCGGCGATTGTTGCTACAGCGAACCACTTCGTCTTGGACGCCGTCGCCGGTGCTACGGCTTGCATAATTGCGTGGAACTACAATGATCTTCTCCTCAACCTTCTCCCGCTTGAGGATTACTTCCTGGCGCTTGTTCGGATACATAAACCTTAATTGGGTCTCGATATTTTTCTGGACGGATAATTGCACCCGCTGCATGGTAGTAGTAATGCGGTGCTTTAGTTACGCCTCGACAGTTGGTAATACCCATCTAATGAATGCCCTGGGTCCTGGGTTTGGTTTGGAACAGTTGGCTTTCTGCTAGAAGGACGGAAGACAGGGAGTTTGCGAGTTTTGGGCTTGTCACGGTGCAGGGCGGATACCACATGGATAAGCCGCTGGTCAACTGGGGATCGCCGGCAAGCGGAAGAATAGGTAGCGATGCTCAGTACCTAGTGATATATACTTAATTTCCTTAGAAGGGGGCTATCGTAGCGCTATTGCTTCTTCCTCTACTTCCACATGTCTATTCAATTCTGAGAATCACGCCGTCAGAGTCTCAGACCCCAGCTAAACTTGACAGCTGCCTCTTCACCGACAGGACCTCTCCTTTGGTGACCGAAAGTTCCAAACATGGTTGTCCCAGATCTACATGATCCACTTGTTGGGTGAATTTCACGGCAACTCCACTCTCCATGTGGAAGAGAGGGGCTGAGAAGATGAAGGGGTCAAGATCTGATGACTGTCGCAAGCGTTCGTAATCCGCGGTCGGGTCGATCCAGATCGGGCTTGGAGTTTTTTTGGAGTCTGTACGGGGTCGGCGACACGGTCTGGGTCATGTGTTGTTTGGCTAGAGCAAGCGCCCGATAACCCAAGCAAGCTACTTGAAAAATAACAAATACATCTCAACGAGCTCCTTGAAGCATACAATTAATATTCGGGACGCAGCTTACCTACCGTAGGTAAGTAGTCCCGAAGTTTGGGACGGGAAGGATTAAGTTCCAATAATTCGGCAGACTCTGTGGGATTGATTGGAGTCTGGGTCTTCGACAACCCCGTTACGTGGGCTTTGTCATCCATATTAGCACAAAAAGCCATGTCAATTGTATAATGCTAACCTTTGGCGAAGAGCAGCTCCATTCATACCGTGGTACTCAACACTCTGTCACAGCCCAGAGTTGAAGGCATCCGTCTTCATATGCATGCTGGAGAGTTTGCCCAAGTGTGCGTTTTGGCACCCTCGCCACACCAAAAAGCAGGCCCACCAGGTTCCATTGTATTTGATTGGCTGGAACTGGAAGACAAAGTCAGCTTTCGGGAAGCGGGATATGCTAGCTGACATTGCGATCTTGCACATCTGAGCATTTCCCTTAGAGAGGACGCAACGGCTGACCGAGTCAGCGCGACTCTAATCTAATGGAACGCGATGCCACGTTCAACACTCATGTGTCACGTCTGTCATGTATAAATGCCACCAGGAGCCTTTATGGATTTGTGGCGGGCTCTGTACTCAACCATCTCCCACAAGTTGAAGCTTGGAAGTGGTTATCCCGTCGTTATTGGTACAAGTCCCTCCTTGAGAGCTCTCACCATCATCACAACCAGCATTCTGGGGTCCCGCCTAGGCACGCTCTTAAAGTATTCTCAGCATGACAAAATTCACAATTCATGGTCACGTCTGTGGTCTGTATTACGCCTTGCCAGCTCCCAATCCCTGGCATACTCCTCCTCGAGAGTACTTACCCCAGCTTTCCCTTTCGACTTACACCAAGATCGTATCCTATACCAGTCGGACAACCCTTACGCAAATCTTCGCAAATCCCAAAGACCAGGCGATCCCTGAGCTCCGATACACATTCCCGCTGTATGAGGGGGTCTCGGTTATTGGCTTTGTTTGCACCATCAACGATGACCGGGTCATTCGTGGTGTTGTGAAAGAGCGCTCCGAGGCCAACGCCGTTTATACCGCTGCTGTCAAGCGCGGCGAAACAGCAGGTCTTCTGGAACAGCTGCCATCTGCCAGCGATGTCTTCACGACTACCATTGGAAATGTCCCGGCCAAGGCTACGATCAAGGTCGTGATTACTTATCTCGGAGAGCTCAAACATGACGGCGAGGTGGACGGCATCCGGTTCACCATTCCAACTGCCATCGCCCCTCGCTACGGAAGCTACCCCGGCCAAGTCCTTAACGCTCATTTCTTCAATGACAAAGCCGGCATCAGCATTGTTGTTGATGTTGAAATGCCAAATGGTTCCAACATCAAGAACATCCAGTCCCCGTCTCATCCCATCTCAGTCACAGTGGGAAACACTTCGGTTGGAGTAGCCTCTGGCTCCGAAATGTCCTTGCAGAAGGCTTCAGCGACCCTTTCGCTCGCAAAGTCCGAACTGGGCGATGACTTTGTGCTCCAGATCGTGGCTACCAACTCTGGGTACCCCGTAGCTGTCCTTGAGACTCACCCAACAATCCCCAATCACCAAGCCCTAATGGCAACTCTTGTCCCAAAGTTTTCCCTGCCTCCTGAGAAGCCTGAGATCGTGTTTGTCTGCGACCGTTCGGGTTCCATGGCGACCATGATTCCGGCACTACAATCTGCTGTCCATATCTTTCTCAAGTCACTCCCTGTCGGGGTGAAGTTCAACATCTGCTCTTTTGGCTCTCACTACGAGTTCCTATTCGAAAAAGGATCACGCACCTATGATGCCTCCACTGTGGCCGAAGCAGTCCGTTATGTGGACAGCTTCCAAGCGAACTTTGGCGGTACCGAGATGTATCAGCCATTGGAGCAGACGTTCAAGAAACGTCTCCCTGGAATCAATCTCGAGGTGTTCTTGTTAACAGATGGTGAAATCTGGAAGCAGTCGGAACTTATCGACATGATTAACCGGTACGTGTCGGAGAGCAACGGCGCTGTTCGCGTCTTCACCCTTGGAATAGGGTCCACGGTTAGCCATGCCCTTGTCGAGGGTGTTGCTGCTGCTGGTAACGGCTTCTCACAAACCGTTGGAGACAACGAAAACATGAACAGCAAAGTCGTTCGGATGTTGAAAGCTTCCTTGACCCCTCATGTAAATGACTACACCATGGAGCTCAAGTATCACACGGAAAGTCAAAGCGAAGTGGATATAGATAGCGATTTCGAGGTTATCGAGAAGGTCATGGACGCTCTCGCTATCGAGGTTGAGGACCCATCCCAAAAGCAACAGAAGCAGGCAGCGCCCAAAAATCCGATTTCTCTCTTCGACCCGTCAGCCGACCCTGATGTTGAGAGAACCGACGCGTCCCTTGATCAGTCAGCGGGCGGCAAGTTCTCCCATATTCCTGCGGTTTCAGAGCCGAAGATTCTCCAGGCCCCGTTCAGGATCCCTCCTCTGTTCCCTTACAGCCGCACCAGCATTTACCTCTTGATTTCTCCTGGCGCGATCGATAGGCGACTGAAGTCTATTATCCTCCGGGGCACTTGCTCGCACGGACCACTGGAACTAGAGGTTCCCGTCACCGTCCTTGAAGATAAAGGTGAGACGATCCATCAACTGGCGGCTCGAAAGGCTGTCAAGGAACTTGAGAATGGATGCGGTTGGCTCTACCATGCCAAAGACTTTAAGGATGGCGGCAAGTTGCTGAAGGAGAAATACCCAGCCCATTTCGACGATATGGTGGAACGCGAAGCCGTGCGGCTTGGTGTCACGTACCAAGTTGGCGGCAAATGGTGTAGCTTCGTCGCTGTCGAGACTAATGGTGTGGCTTATGTTACTCCAGAGGGAGGGTCTACATCCCACACGCTCCCTAGCCACATGCTCGGCAGAAATTATAGTTTTAGCGGCACTGGAGGTTCCATATACCGTAAGTGCAACAGCTCCCACTCACATTCTTCATTCCGTGACCGAGCTGCTAAACCTAGTCTATTAGACCTTTCCATGCCGGTTCATGACAAGTCCGATTCGGACGAGGAAGCAGCCGAGGTAGAAACGTGGGGGCCATCGTGGATGCCAGCGTCGCCACCGCCCCCTCCTGCGCCCGCTCCCATGTCAGGGCCCTTTAGTAAGACCGTTCGCACGGCCAATGCCAATATGAACCGTATGTATCTAGATTGTCCCTTGCCCGACGGTCACAACCAACAAGCTAATCTTACCCAAACAGTTCTATCTCGTGATGGAGGATCTTTGTTTTCACATCCCCCTCCACCTTCGTCCCCATCGGTTCCCTTGGTGACCAGCAATGCTGTGTTTTCACAACAAAGTCAACTCATGGCTGGCCATGGAATGACGGCTCCTACTGGTCCGAGAGGCTTTTCTGTGCTCTCTTCTCGGAGAGCACTCAAGGCTACACAGAGGAGGGCAATGCCCAGCATTCCAAGCGGACTGGCTCTGAGCCGTTGCACACCTCCTGAAAGAGAGGTGAACACTCCAACATCAAGAGTTAGCAGCGATGTGCTGTTTACCTTGGTGAAGAAACAGGATTTTTCTGGCTTCTGGTGCTGGAGCGATGAAGTGCTCGGAATTTTGAGGTTGGACAGCCGGCAGAAGAAGGATGCGACTGCGAAGCTTGGCGGGAAGACCTCTTCGGCTGCTACGGCTCTGGTTTTGGCCTTTCTGCGGGTGAAACTCGCTGACCGGCAGGACGAGTGGGAGATGGTTGATGAAAAAGCACGCTCTTGGCTTGAAAGTCAGCCAGAGGTTATCAGCCTGGGAGGACTGGAGGTTTTCTTGGAGAAAGCAAAGGAGATCATGCTTCATCTTTAAATTTGGAGATATGTTGTGGAGGCACATGCAGGATATTTTGAATCATTGCTCAAGTTATGAGGAGTAGCCTGTCAATTCCTGGTAATCAAATAGAATGCTGTGATGAATTGACCATCGATCATTGTTCAGCTTACTTTGTCTCCTGATTTTCACGGACATCTTGAGGCCCCTCTCACGCATTTCCTAGACAGTCAACCAAAGCCTTTTCTCTAGACATCTGGGTCCACAAGAACTGAGACACAAAACCAAATAAAGCTTATGAATGTCACATTTGTTGACACAAGTTGATCTTCCTCAAGTGGGTCATGCGGCATATTTAGAGGTCCCGTGGGTGACGGACTTCTTAACTGAAGCCATTAGGATGTAAGGATTGTGAGAACATTGCATCTACTTAACCTTGTTATGACTGAGTTGCACAGGCAATAGCTATTATGATATGTTAATGCTTACTCAGAATATTTTGTCAGTATTCACATTCTTCCCAACAACGCATGACACTCATCAGCAACAGATTTTCAGTACAACTGAGTATATCACCTGATTACCCAGCCAACAAATATTGGGCTAACTTAGAAAACAAAGCTTGAACTGAGGTCGAAAGTTGAGTGTAAGTTGGTTTTGAACCATGCAACTAACCTCAATGGTATGCGCAATAGCCAGTAGCATTGTATCACAGTTTGGCTAGATATATTGGCCGAACAATGGCAACCCGCATGCTTGATGCTCTAACATTATCTTACTTGTCCCACACTTGTGTCTTAATTCCCATATTTACCGTTCTTTCTTGAATCCAAGGAGTCAAAGAAGCTGATGCTTGGCTTCCACAACAGCTCAACTCCGTTCACCACGTTGCGAAGGTCACACGCCACGAGGTCGCACCAAATGACTGAACTGTACCACAATTTCATCCCCATTCTGTTCACTCAGCCATGTGGCCATTGAATGCCAATCTTGGCAACAATGCGGTGAAGAATTTGATCCTTCTATCATGTTTCTCACTATTTGAGCCCGGGAAGTTGCGGTAGGCTTCCACGAGTTTACCCAAGATGGCTCGACGCTGCGGCACTTACGTCCCTCAACAGATTCCTTCCTATGTTGGACTCCGCTCAATGACATCTAAAACACTGATGATACACTGATACCGGCTCGTTTACCGCCGATCAGTGCCGTCATTGCTTGGTTTTTTTTAGTTTGGGGCGGGGGAGGGGGCTTAAATACAGCTGAGGCCCTTCGAAGAGAGGATGTTGAGGTGAAATGCTAAGAGGACCAAGCGCAGTCCAAGTTTTTTGCGAACAATCAAACTTTTCATTTTGATCAAGTAAAACAGCGCTAACAGCTCCATATAACTTTCTATTTTCTGGCTTTTAGGGCCTTTCCCCCTCCCTCAATATCCGTCATATCAGAATTGGGAACTGCTTTGCCCTTGATTCTGTTCCTCGAGGTCCTACATACACTGCCTTCGTTAGTTTGCATTCTGCAAGCTGTACAAGATGCTATCCCTACAACTCGTTCTCATATATTCCTTGCTCTCATGTCTTTCATGGGCTGCTGAGCCATATCAACTACTCGCCCCGCCTCTAGATACCCCATGGACCTCCAAGATCAGAACATCGCAACCATGGATGGAGTACCCGCGCCCGCACTTACGCAGAACTACATGGCAATCCCTCAACGGAATCTGGACATATCAGCCAGCTCAGGGTCCAGATGCCATCAACGCGCTTCCTCAGCTCCCTCTGGCCAAGGAGGTTCGCATTCCCTCCTGTATTGAGAGTGGCATTTCTGGCATTATGACCATGGGAGTAACTCACATGTGGTTCGGCACGACTTTCACCATTCCTCCTCATTGGAAAGATGGTCGCCGAGTCTTGCTAAACTTCGAGGCCGTCGACTATGAAGCTACTGTATACGTCAACGGGGCCAACGTTGGCTTCAATCGTGGAGGTTTTTCTCATTTTACTTTGGACATCACGAAGCATGTTGTTCCAAACAAGATCAACCAGCTGTAGGTGTCTTAAACCTTCCAAAGCCAACAACGACAACTTCTAACTACCTTTTAAGACATGTATTCGTCTTTGATCCAACAGATGATCAAAGCATCCCCCAGGGGAAACAAACGAAACGATTGTCGCATATCTTCTACACCCCTTGCACTGGCATTTGGCAGACAGTATGGCTTGAGACCGTGCCAAAGAACTACGTCACCGGTCTTGACCTCAGTGCTGATATGAATGGGATTGGTAACAAACCAGCGCTACCAACTTTGGAGACTAGCCCTGCTGACTAGGATTCAGTGACTGGCATCGTTTACTCTCACAACAACTCCTCTACTCCCATTGAGATCTCGGTCACGAACTCAAAGGGAGATATTGTAGCCATCCACAGGCATGTCTCGGACCAGCTTTTCAAGTTCACCGTTGCGTCGCCCCAGCTGTGGTCTCCCGAGTCACCGACCTTGTACAATATTGCTGTGACCATGGGTTCGGACAGGGTTGAGAGTTACACGGGCTTCCGTACCATCTCGACCGGCGTGGTGAATGGAGTCAAGAGACCGTTGCTCAACGGCAAATTTGTTTTTTTGTTCGGCCCGCTCGACCAGGGCTACTGGCCCGATGGCATCTACACGCCGCCGACCTACGAAGCAATGATCTATGACCTCCAGGTCATCAAGCGACTGGGCATGAACCTGGTCCGGAAGCATGTAAGACGATATTATGTTATTCACTAAGAACGTCTTGACTCATTGATGTCGCAGATCAAAGTTGAGCCTGCTCTCTTCTACCATGCTTGCGATGTCCTCGGGCTTCTTGTTATGCAGGATATGCCCTCTATGAGGGTGTACACGAATGCCCGTCCCACGAATTCTGAGCAAGCCGAGTTCGAACGTCAGCTAGAAGTTATGGTTAATCAGCATAAGAACTACCCCAGCATCTTCACTTGGGTTATCTACAACGAGGGCTGGGGTCAGATTACGGACTATCATCCAGAGTTTCACCTCACAGACCGTATCCGCCAACTTGATCCGACGCGTCTGATCAACAGCGTAACCGGCTGGCATGATCATGGGGCTGGTGACTACCATGTAAGCTCAGGAATCACCATTATCGGCAACGTTTACCTGTGCTGACCTTCTCTGCAGGACAACCACCACTACGCCGAGCCTCAATGCGGCACACCATTCCACTCCCTTCCCTCAACGCCATACGACCCTAAGCGAATAGGCTTTCAGGGAGAATTCGGCGGTATCGGCCATCGCCCAGCCGATGCTAAGTACGTCATCTCAAAGAGACCTCCCGTTTCTCCTTTCGACAAGGAATGCTAACCCTAGGTCCAAAACCAACCAGCCTGTGGCCCATCCCGGACGCGGTCAACACCATCAACCAAACATATGAGCTGCATGGAACGATCGAGTCCTATCACTACCGCGCACACGTGCTTCTGGAGCTACTGCGGCAACAAGTCGAACAGTATGCGTGCAGTGGGGCCGTCTATACACAAACGACCGACGTCGAGGGTGAGGTCAACGGGCTGCTGACGTATGACCGGCGTGTGCTGCGCATCAATGAGACGCAGTGGAAGGAAGACATCAAGGCGTTGTATGCTGCTGCTAAGAAGAGGGCGTCGTGAAGTCGAGTGTTGTAATATTTTCTTGGAGAGGGGGGTATAGACTAACTCAGCTGGGAAGGAGGAATAGCGATGGTCTTACTGATTGGAGGTGGTTCAACGCAACAGAGCATTTCCCTGAAAGCAGTGCCTGGTACATACGCAATGGTTTATCTGGCATCATCTTTCAATATTGTAAAAGTGCTTATTGGTCAGAAAGTATCTGAATGAAATCGATAATTCGTTCGGACGGCTTACCTCAGCATTGCTCTTTCAAGCCTCGTCCAAGCTGTTTGATTCCATTGCTTTTGGGCTCGCCGGCGTGGGCAGAGAGGGTTAAGCGGGGCAAGGCGCGCCTCAGCTGGAGGGTCAGAGCCCGGGAACCGGGCGGCCCCGCGATAAGCGCGTGTTACTGAAGGCAGCCCCTCTCCAAGGCTCAGGGCGCACAAATTGTGGGGTTCAAACGCGCTGCCCAGCCAGGGACCCGCGTTGTCGACGCGTTGCCTGAGCTCTGGCCATCCGAACTTTTCTCCTAAGTGTTTGTTGATGACAATTCTCCGAGACAATGTCCCCGTGTGACAACCATCCATTCCTACTCTCTAAACAGTTCCTTAAGAGGTTTCCATAGCAATATCACAGTGACTGAACATCGAGAGGATCGAAGTGAAAAGGACGCTCAAGTCGGGTGCCACGTACAATTCAATGGGAGGGGAAGAAGCCTGCTCCCGCCTTGCAGTCGGTAGAACTGGACATCACCGGTGCAATCACAACACCATGCAGTGCCCTCCATGCCCTGCAGTTTTTCCTGCAAGTGAGACTGGTCCAGTTTTGTCTGACCACAAGAGTTTGCGTCTATAGCTTGGATTGTTTGCACGCTTGGACTCCATGCATCTTTCCACCACCTCGCTGCCGCATCATAGACACAAATCAACAGGACAACCGAATCCTCCTCCTCCTTTCCTTCCCCCATGCAACGCAACCAATTCCCAAATGCAGTGGACTGGATAGCGTGCATCTTCCCTCCCAAAATTACGATGTTTGCTGCGAGATGTTACTTTTGACCAAAATAGCAATAACGGAAGCTGCTGCGCTGCTCTGTTGAACTCCCGTAATGCAACAGGTAGGGAAGCAAGCTGGCAACGGTGTCGGTTGAAAGCATCAGGAGCGTTCGTTATGGTAATGAGCAAACGATGCAACAAAAGTGGTACAATTCTGTTGATGCCACTGTAACCAGCCGATGGAAAGTCAGCATCCTCTGTGGCGCAATTGGCTAGCGCGTCTGACTGTTAATCAGGAGGTTGGAAGTTCGAGCCTTCCCGGAGGAGTCAATCGCTATTATTTGTCTTTTGCTGTTATCCACTATATTTTTTTGGGACGCAAAGCACATACGTTCGGCCGTTTGGTGAACCCTAAGCGTCACAGCTTGGTCGTGAGAGAAGAGTATACCATTATCCTGGCGCCAGGTCGATGCTGCCACTCTGAAAGTGCGAACCAGCACACCAATGTATCCATAGCCGAGCAACTGGGGAAAAGAAAAAAAATACAGATGCATTGAGAACTGCCTGTCTAACCTTTACTCGACTAAGCTGTTCCCTCGCTGACGCCAACCACAAACCTTCGCAAAATAAGAACAATGCCAATTCCAATACCGTGCGCGTCTGGTCTATCTCTCCAGGTATCCTCCAGACTCGATTAAGAAACAACCAATGGCTCGGAATCACAAAATCGCCGGGGCTCGCAAGGAGATGATGGGGGAACTTGTCCTCTAGTAGTACTTGCGGCCATCATCAGGAATGCGCAAACCGTCGACGGCACGGCCTTTGGGAGTGTTGCCGCAAAGCTCGTCAAATCGGGAGCCATAGACGCGGTCCCAATAGCGAACAATCGCGTCAAGATCGTCCTTCGTGTAGACTCCGCGCTCTTCGGGCCAGTCGTAGATAGTGTCTTTCATTGCGTTGGTGCAATGGGGATTGGCCCCGTTCTCGACGAGAGTCTTGAAAACGTTCCAATGACCGTAGCGGAGGGCTAGCAGCACGGGATACTCGTTGTAGTGAGCAGTGGGAGTGCTGAAGTATCTAACACGGGCAGCATCAGAGCCCAGGTTCTTGGCTAGATGCTCGACGGCAGCTATACACGAAGCGACTAGTGAGTATATGATGATTCAAACACAAGACAACATGAGCCATCCTTACCGATGTCACCCGCCTTCGCTGCTCTATGGGCAGCAGTGGGCTCAATCGCGGCCCGGATAGGAGCATCTTCGGGCTCGTGCTCAGAATCGTCACTGCTGGAGGTAGATTCTTTATCTGGATAAGTTACCACCTGGGGCTCAGGAATCGCGTAGAAGAAGTCCGGAACATTGGGCTTGCGCTTCGGAGCAATATCAAGCAGGGTTGGATCAATAAGCTTGATGCGATCAGCGCGCCTTTTCTCAGTAGGAGCCATCTTGATGAACTAATAATTGGGGGTCAGAGTTGTTGGAAGAAAGCTATGAAAGTTGCGAATCTTGGAGTGAGAACTCACATCTTTTTGAGGAGCAGACAATGACGAAGTGTTGGCCATGATGAGTTTTGTTGTGAAGGGAAAGTATATATGGGTATCTGGAGTGTCTGATTGAGGAAAGCTCGATTCCGATTGTCGGGAAAGAAAGGAAGGGAGCGGTCGTTTATATAATAGTGATCAGGATGGGTATGGGAAATCAGGCTGGTCATTAACCAACAGTTATTTGCAACTGCAATCACATGGAAGCCGTCAATATTTTTCAGGTTAACATGAATATCGAAAATCCAGGCGCATCACAAAATTAGCCCAACGAACGGGCTTGAGCCAGCAAGCTCAGCCCACATGGAAGCGGCAACCAGCTCGCCACCCCAGCTATTTGTGATGCGATGGATGGCTCCAAGAGTTTGGACAAGACTCGCTTACGTCTATATGTACACAGATTTCAAATAAGCCGAAATCTATGTGTAACACAGCGTCATAGGCGCTTAGACCCTGCATATCAAAAAGACGTTAAGTGCTGGGAGTGGATGGTAATGGGTACCGGGTTCCCAAAGGAAAGATAAATGGCAGCATTAATTCAATGTTGCCATTTACCTACTGTAAGTGTCACATTCTGGAGAATCCTCCGGGATCTATCACCACAACTGAGCAGGTTTCACCGATCCGGGCAGTGTGGCTTGTGAAGATAAGATGTATGTGCCACTGTTTAATTCTGATTCTGGTCTCTGTGGCAATGATGATGGATACTCCACCCCCAAATGAAGGCACAATTAAACAACTATTCCATTGAGAGAGCAGCTAGGAAGCTCCGAAATTGATCACTTGCTCTAGATGCCAAAGGTAGCTACTGGCAGGTTGCTGGTAGCAGGAGCAGCATCCAAAGTGAATGCCCTCGCTCTCTACATGCAGGGGCAACCTAATATTCTTGTGTTTTCCAGCAGCAGCGCCCGAGACAGTTGGCTTCGAGTGGGACCTGTACAGTCGAATTGTGAACCTCACATGCAAAATTATGTGAAGTTTCACATGATCGCTGCCTGGACAACCATTTCTCCAACATCTTACCTACGAACGTTTCCTTGGCTGTGACGTCATTCGATGTCCCAGCTAAGAGCAAGTGACGTCACTATCCTCGACGCATCAAACACAGGTATAAGAACCTGGTGTCCCAATGTCCCAGGTTTGAACTGGGTATTGACTGTTATTCATACCGGGTGCTAGTATCATTTGAGCTGGTTTCATCAAATTGAATTCCAAATTGGTTATTACCCCCTGAGCTTCGAGTTCACGCTACAGTAAAAACATGCAATGTTTTAAAGTCGCCCTGTTTTTTTGGACAGTCAAAGTGACACAAGACGACCAAGCCCAAAATATATCCTTCACTAATGATTATTTTCCGCAGCAATTTCATGGCTCATTTTCCATATCGGTCTGTTTGCTCTTTTAGAGATATACTGCTCGATCATGGGGTTCGCGATGCTTTCCCACATCTCGATATCCTTCAAGCCGAGCAAATATCGAGGATTGTTCTTCGTACAAGGGTATGGTGTCTACAATCACAATACCTATATATGTCTGGACAAGCAGAGGACAAACATGTGATCATACGCTTGCGTAATTTCAGCGTGATTTCAAATGCCTATGGGACACGAGCATCCTAATCACTTACCAGGGAAACGGACGAGGTGGAAACCCGTCGGATTAAAAGGGACTACATCACTTGCTAACACATTTTAGAACTACCGCAAGGTTGTGTGAATCTGATAATGTTTGTACAGAGGTAATTGTGAGCAAAAATCCGATCATACCTAGACTGTCCAAAATATTGTTCAGCAACTGGGTAGTTATCATGCAGGCCGATTGCAAGAAGTCGATCACCCTATGTTTCCTTTATAAGGTAGTCATTCTTTCCTTCATTACTCCTCATCGAATGGTGCAGCACTAGTGACTTCCTATCTTGACAGCATTGATACCTTCGAGACCCCTAACATGGCAATACGCACTCACAAGTGGAAGCCGTCGAAGCCTACCGTCCCCGACTCCAATTTCCAAAAGGAACTGCGGCATTATGCCCCGAGATTGGGTATGGCTTTCCCATTCGAGAGAAACTTGATGCGGAAACCCAGATATGACGCTATTGTCGCATGGGCGCTCCAGAGGGAACCGAGTTTCACTGCCTGGACGTCTTCGGCACTTGACTTTCGGTTCTGCCGCCTGTTTGAAGGGGCTGGCCTTTTCTGAAGGACGCTCCCAACGGTGCGTTCGAGATCGGCAGCTGAGAGCTCGCCTTGGTAGCCCAACGGCGGCCCGAAGTTGCTGCCTGGGCAGGAGGATTCCAAGATACATCTTTATCAATCTCTTTTGGACCCTCCACAAAGCTCGCTTGGACTGGCGTCGGACCCGGCATCCGGCCTATACGCATCTCTCCGTGAGCAAGACGGCTAAGGCCATTGACACTTTTGAACTACTCCGAGAGTGTAGATGGTATGCCTCATCCCCAGGGCCAAAAAAGCTGAATTTATTGTCTTGATATGATTGGTTGACTAAAACAGCGATATTTCCTTCATTCATCCTTCCGCCGTTGTTGTCGACTCCGGACTTGACCTTGGCCAGGCCAACGCCGCGCCCTCCGTTCCCTCAACAAACGTAGATCGCGAGGTGCTTGCTGAAGGCGGGAGAGTTGATTCCAGTCGGGTCGAAAATATCACCTACATTCTGCGAACAATGCAGCTCGAGGATGCTGACCAATTCATGGCTGTAAGCGTCCCGGTGTCACATCCCAAAGAGACGATGGGCAATGATCCTGGCGTCGAGTGAACTCGTCTGTTGGTCGTCAGTCCACTCCGACTTTCTACACCAGTCATACTGATCAGGCGTTCTGGACTAGATAAGGATGCCCAAATTATTGGATAAGCATAGTTGCCGTAGTTTGGTTGCACATAATGATACTTCATGTTCTTAGCTGCAGACTTGCCAAGTGTTTCTACTCGGAGTAATCCATCATCGAGGGACTATCAGCTTGTGTCTAATTTGTAGCACACAGAAGGATATCGTATGAGAACTTGAGCCACATAGCCACATAGGTCGATACATTATGAACTTTCCTACAGAAGATGCACAAAGCCTTTTCTTTTTTAAAAGGGGATTAGAGTTGTTTGGAATTTTCCTGGTTCGGGATAGTGCAAAGACTCTTGGGAATGGATCCGTACGGCAACGGCACAGTCAAGGATATGAGCTCCACACCAGAAGTTTTTGGGTCACGAATAGCGATGTCGAACTTGGCCAAAATCCGTTGCTCAGTCTTGACTGCCACGTCTCGCGCACGTGGTTTGATACGAACGGGGACCTGATGTGCGTCAGCACACAGCAGCGGCTGGCATTCAGCCACGAGATCCCTGGCAGCCTCAAAGAACAGGGGGAGCGAGCGAAGTGGACCAATGCCTGTAAGGCGGGCGGTCCTATCAAAACTGGACGCCTCAGACCATCCGCCATTATCTCCAACAGCCCATTAAGGCTCGCTGGGCAACGGGCAGCCCAAGCCTGTCATCATCAGCCTGGGGAAGAACTGCTGCGCCCGCTGGCGGCTGCACCACAATGCAAAAGGAAGGGGACGCGTCCCCGCGGCGTTTGGGAGCGTCGCCCAGCAGAGGGCTTGGCTTCTCCGAAAAGGGAAGGGCCCCGGTCCTCCTCCCCCTCCGCACCAAGCGTCGACCATTCACCGAGGTGGCAGGCGTCTTGGGCGATCAGTCCACGAACCTGAAGGGAAGCCTAGTGGGCGTGCTGGGCTGTCGGGCGTGTTTCCGTGGGTCGTGGACCGCAACGCGCAACGATTCGCTGGAGGGCTACCCAGTCGGGGGTGGGCTGAAGCAGCGAACGAGGAGCGACTGGATGGCGCCGTTTTCTTCTCCAGGTTCGTCTGCGAATTCCTAAAACAGACCTCCGGCTGCAAATTTGCACTGCACACACTAAGAGTGTACAGGTTGCGCTGTTGCTTTAGCCCTTGACGTCCACAGCCCACAGGTCTCCGTTCGTCCATTCGATCCAGGCGAAGCGTTGAAGACAGCGGCGAAGAAGATGGTTTGACGGTGTCGCTTTTGAGCTTTACATGTATCAGTCCCCGTGATTGCTGCTCGACGTCCACGGGTCCTCTGCAAACGTGCTGCCGGCGCCCAGTTGACTCGAACGGCTCGTCAATCGTTTTTGTGGGTTCTTGCGTCTTACTACCCCACACCGAGCTCCCGCTGGCGGCGACACAAGCGCACGACGACTCGACGACGGTTATCGCGGCCTCGGGCCTGATACGCGCGAATCCCGAATCATGGGTAAGGGCTACCAACACAGACATAGGATGAACGGGCACCGCTTGATGGAAATTTGCATCGGCATCTGCCCTTGCTCTCAACGTCGATGTCGACGCCGACTCGCACTCGGAGCGCTGATCCCGATGGTCGTGGCGAAGGGTGGATTGTGGACCCCGGATCAACGGTCGGCTGTCATGGATGGACCCAGCTTTAGGACTTCCAGTGTGGTGTGTGTGTGTGTGTGTGCTGACCGTGCGCTTCTCTCTAGATACAACATATCAAACTGTCGTTCCCGAAGACTCTGGTGTGAGCACTGCCGGCAATGTCTCCGTTGAGTCCCTTGGCGGTTTCGGCACGGTTGCAGGCGTGAAGAATGCCATTCCCTTGACTGGTTCCGGGGCTCCTTCCCTCACGGACCCGATGGAGCTCGATATCGACATCGACACCATCTCGTGGGCTGGAGATCTTGACTTCACTGTCCGTCGTCTCGAACCAGATCACCTCGATCTGAGCATTGGTGTGCAGAATACCAATCAGCCCTCCAACCCCCCTGCCGACGTTCTCTTCGCAGAAGATGAAAGCGTTCTACCCTCTTCGGCCGCGTCCTCTACTTCATTCGATGGACAGCGACGCACAGCCCCGTCTTCTGGGTCTCAGCTGATCCCGGCACCCACCTCTCTGCTGCAGACACAGTCATTCCCTGTCTCAACTCCTGGGATGAACGCAGCTGATCCTCGGCAACTGGACAAAACCCTCTACAACTATGGCCTGGCAAGTGAGAGGCTGCGTAGGCAGTTATCGCTGCTGTCCAAGGGCTGGGCTGGTGATGAGATTCGTTTCAAGAATTGTGACCCCACCAAGGCAGTCATCCTCCACCAGTTTGCGATCGAGCTGGGCCTGGGCTATAATCACGATGTGAGGACTCGTGAAGTGTCGATGTCACGTCTCGACCCCGTTACCCCCGCATCTAACCCACAAACCTCTGCTCGCCGCCCGTCCTCTTCGATGCCACGATCATCTACCGAGCTGGACTCCGCGCTGTGCTTGCCGACTCTTCCAGTATTTCAAGGGACCGTGTTTGCTGAAGCAGCCACCCCGTTTCTTGCTCGCCACGACAGTAATTCCAGTCAACAGCCTCAATCAGCCTCACAATCTGTGACAGCGAAGGATCAAAACTTAGCTCGAAATCCTAGTCGGAGCGAGCGGTTGAATGACTCGATCAGCAAACAGCTCTCGACAATCAAGACCTCAATTTCCAAAGGTGGTCGGCGGGGTCCTCTCAGTGAAAGTGGGCGCCGGGATATGCGAGCTTTGGAAAGTGCTGGCGGTGCTTGTTGGAGGTGTAAGGTTCTTCGACGTAAAGTAAGCAAGCCCCAACCCCCATTAAGGTCGTCCCTCTGTGGTTTCTAACCGGCGTTGTGAAGTGCGACCCGGGAACCCCATGCAGGTACTGCTTGCAGGCCGTCCCGATGCCGCATCTTGGTGACGATGCTCCTTTATGGCCGTTGATTGGGTGCCGACGTGGTCCTCTGCGCGACTCAATCCCACCACAACTACCATGCCCTTGGTCTAGACGCCCTCAAGGCTTTGGAACAGAAGGCCAGTCAATTCCAGCTCGGCGATGCCTCTCTGTCGATGTTGCTGAGCGCTGTTTGCTGTCTGCCGAGAGCCAAAGGCTGGCTGACATGAAGGCGGTTTTCGAAGGCGCCTCATACAAGCTCTCTATCAGTGATGCAAAACACCGGGCTTATTTTGTAGCCTTTATTGAAGCTGGCAGATATCGTGACCACGAGTCTCTCCACACAAGCTATTCTGTTAGCGGCAAGACTTATACGTACACCGAATTGATAGCCATAATCGCCTGGGAGCTCGCAGAGAACCATGGTTTGTTATCTTTGTTGGAGATTAAGGAATGGAACAATTTTATGAATATGATCGAGACTGCTTGCATCTATGAATCCGAGATTGGCCAGGTATGTTAGCTCAGCCATGCTTTGTTGAACGACTTGTTCTGGCTAACAACTTTCCTAGACCTCGCTGGTCATTCTTTCAGTAATCTGCCTAAGACATTGCCTCGAAGCCCTGCGACTTCACTCAGCCCAGTTGCTCACCCCGAGTGCTCATGAGGATTGCTGCGGAGGGCGTTGTCAAGTCGAGTGCATCCAAAACCTCACGACTCGAATCGCAGCCTACATCGATGAGCTGTCTGCAGTAATCTTCAATAAGGAGAACATGCGCGATAGAAGATGGTGGCTATCGACTTTTTACAGCCTTTACATCCAGAGTTATGTACGGCATGCTTTGATTGCCATCGAAAAAATTCTCCGATTTCGAGTTCTCGACGACGTTCCTACTGAAGACCTCGCAGCCACTCAATATCTTCACCTCCCCACAATCCTATTTACCGCAGCGTCTGCCAAATATGACCCTCTCTTTGATGGGCGACTTCAGTATGCCTTGACCGATAATTCAGTCATTCCCGAAACCACACTTCCCGCAACTCATCAGTCTTCTGCACGGGCTGTGTGTGAGGTAGACAAGTGGCCAGAAGCCGGTATCCAGACGCCGTATCAGTTCCTCAGACGACTTCTCCAAATTGGGTCGCTTGACTTCTTTGATTCGTCTCGTGCCACCTTCACCACATCTGGGTCGAGATCTCCTTTGACACTTGACACTTCGCTCGCTACACCCGGAATGAGCAAGTCACCGAGTTTCTGCAGCCCTACTGAAATGTCAATAGATACTTCGCTTTCACCACGGCCGTTCCGCCGCGGACATAACAAGAGAGACTCGGTCGACAGTCGTTGGTCTGCGCAGCCATCCACGATTTTCTCCAGCCACAATCCAAGCCAAGACAGTCTGGCACGAACTATGTCAACCGATATGACCAGTCTTTATGAGCACTCTATCTTTGCTAATGTATCTCGTCCTGATAAGGTGGGCGATATAGATACTGAGATGTGCCTGGATGCCGGGATCATCAATCCGGCCGCGCTGTTTTCACCCAGCCAAGGGCTGTTATTACAACGGTCTTTGGAGCAAATCTCGACTGCGAGCCAACTCGGTGAGGTTACCAGCCAGCCAGCCAGCGTCGAGGCAGCCTTTGTATGCAGCTGTTGTCCAAGGAATCCACGACGTTTCCATACGGCAGAAGAGCTAGCGTATGTTGTGATTGAACCTACTTCTTTCCCTTGAGCTGACAACATCGCTGACTCATTTCACTCTGCAGACAACACGAAGCTGAAAAGCCTCACCCGTGCACCCAATGTAAGAAGCGTTTCAAGTCTCCAACAGAGGCGGAACGTCACATCAATGCTATCCATCTCAAGTCCGATTCTTGGTCTTGCAAGGCGCTCGAGAACTGTCTTCTTGCTTTCCAATCGGAGACCTTCAATGGTGTGGTCTGGGACGTATGTGGCTTCTGTGGTGGTGGATTTGCTCGAAATCATAGCAAAGGCAATAGTGATGAGAATGGTGTTATTGGGGGTGATAGTAATGAGGCCACACCCGAGCATAAGGCGGAGCTGGTTTCACATCTAGAGTCGGTGCACAAAATTGGCGAGTGCGACCGCAACAAAAAGTTTTATCGTGCCGACAACTTCCGTCAGCACCTGAAGAACACACATGTGGCCAAGCCTGGGAAGTGGCTAAAGACATTGGAGAGGGTGTGTAGGACGACGAGGGAAGAGGAACCATCTGCGTAATGATCTTGGTGTCTGTTGGGAAGGGGGTTTGTTGTATATGGCATGGTACTATAGAGGGAAGGGAAGGGCCTGAGGGATGCTGGGTTCACGGGTTTTGGGTTATTTTATTGGGTAATCGTCCAACGAGAGAGCTCTGCCATTTTTTTCGGGCTATCGTGATCTTAGGTAATGGGATCGGGTTGTTTGCATACTTAGGATAGGTTACGGTTGGATAAAAATTGAGTGATGTAATGGTAGGGACTCTGCCAGGTTACCACACAGCTTTGAGGATACACCATTCTCCTGTCCAACGCTTTGTTATATTGCACTAGTGGCCATCAAGCTAGGGTTTCTGTCCACAACCTCAATGATTGAAAAGGCGTAAAGCCCTTATAGTGTCATGACTGGTCACTTATCACTGTTCTATTTCCGAATCATGCAGTGAAAAGTCAAGCTGATTGGTGCTATGTACCTTAAAAGTGGAATATGTACTGATGGAAGTTGGATCAAACCCCGAACTTAGACACTTTTTCTGAGGGCATTCGTTTTCTCCCCAGAATGCTCCGACGACAAACTTCCCCCATATCTTCCTCTGATCTAAGGCTTTAGATGCACTGATGATACCAGTCATTAATCTTCGTGCAAGTCGACCCCGCGCATTCAGTGCAACCCGTGTACCCAATGCCGCCGCACTGGCCCCACTTTGCAACAGGCGTGCAGACCGGCCGGGTACTGCTCGTCGTCGTGGTGACCGGGGACTTGGTCGTCGACGTGATCAGGGTTGTAGTCACAGGCAAGTTGGGGCTGTTTGAGCTGGTGGTTGGGTTGCTCGGGTTGGAGGGGTTGCTGGGAGAGGACGGGACCGGGCCGTTGTAGTTGCAGGAGAAGATTTCCGGGCCGGGGACGGTGTAGTTCTTGAAGTTGGTGTAGATCTGGGGAAGGGGGTTGAAGTTAGTCTACCTATGAGGAGAAATGGGCCTTTTGATAAAGGGGCGAGGGCGGCAGGATGGCTTACGTTGACGGTATAGCCGGGATCGGTTTCCTTGAAGGCTCCTGGAATAAGAACCTGGGGACCAGGAGTGCCGTTGCCGCCGCCTGTCACGGTGATTTGAGCACAGGAGATATAGAACTGGGGAATGCCCGCAGGCCAGGGGTTGTGGATGCCTAAGGACTGGATGCGCAACAGGTAGTCACCGTCGGGGATGCAGGAAGGGATGGTGCCCGAGTAGTTGTCTGGTGATGGAAAACTGGGTTTAGAATCACCAGCTTGACAGAAGAGGCTGGGAAACGCTGGAGGGAAACGAACCAGTCAGAGGCCAGGTTGCAGAACCGCCGTTGAAGGTCGGGCCTGAAGATAGGTTAGCAAAAACTGAGTTCCTCGAACCTAGAGAGCTGGATTAAGCATACCCCAATCCTTGATCTTAAACCAGCCACCGCTGCCGTCGTAGTCTGAGGCCTTCCCAGGAGCCTTAGACATGTATCTAGAAAGAATTAGCACAACTCTATAGTGCCTTTCTCCGTCTCTATCTGCAGGACTTACACCGAGATCGGGCCCTGGTGATAGACAGGGGTGTCGGTATAGAAAGTGAAAGTGTCACCAGCCCGGACAGTGATGGTCTCGGTGTCCGCGCCGCTCGCACCAACGTTGCACCTCAGGTCATTGGAGTCGAGGTCGATGACTGGATGGTTAAGGTTGGTGTTCTTGCGGATGTACTTGTAGACAGGATATTTGTTGCCGTTGATGGCGAGCTGCTGGAAGATGTAGTGGGCCGAGACGTCGCTGATGGCCAGCGACAGGGCGGCAGCACTCAGGAGCTTCTTCATCGTAATCTTTTTCGCTTACACTGAGCCGATTTGGCGACAGTTTGGACACTGGGTATTGGGCAGAGAGGTGTCAGAGCCCAAGCGAGAGACCGGCAGGCATATATGGAGCAAACATATATGTGTTCTCTGCTTGAGAGCTAGCACCGAATCACGGAGGTATAGGCCATCCATCACCATATCGGGGCCGATACTCAATAAACAACATTCCATCTCCGGAATCTGGCTCTACTTGAGGTGGCATTGACAATCGTAACAACGTTCAGCGTAAACGACCTTCCCCACGCGCCAACATGCGAGGTCACTTGGGCGTCAAATTCTGGAAACAACGGACAGCAGCCGTCCGGGTACTCAAATCGGAATGGAGGAGATGGTTCTGTCGGCCAATTGGGCTGGGGATAGCAGACGAAAGCAATTTAGCCGCCAAGAAGGGTTGTGTTTCATGCACCCCACAACCGGGTAACCTGGTGAAGCCTGAGCCGACGTCACAATGTCCCACGCCTGATCTTGTGCAGAGTCCCGAGGTATGTGTCATGCTGGCTAATAAGTGATTTCGGATCCGCAGGCCGTTATGGATGGCATACAGCAGTAGTATGCGGGTGTGCTGTATTTCATATATTAGGTATGTCCAAGGCACAATGATGACTACATGGTGTTAATAAGCTTTCCAGATGGTAGCCTCTTCTGAAACAAGCTTTATTGCCAATCTCCCGCGGGCTCATCATTTTGACCCTATAAAACTATAAAGATCAAAAAAGAGCAAGAGCCCCGATTCAGATCAATTTTTTTAAAAAAAAAATTAAAAACATTGAAACCAACTTTCATCACTCCACAGCCCCGAACCATATCACCCCCTATGTCCTTATCTTCTCATCCTCCATTCCCCCTCTTCCCTCCCCATCAGTCATCCTCCCCTGACCTCTGCACCAGCCACCATAATTCACAAAAGCTGGGCCTTTATCTAACGGGCACCAACGTTCCTCCTAGGACGGACCCAAAGGCAGAGATGGCGGCCGATAGGTCAACCAAGTACCTCCTCACTTTATCTCCACGACTTGGTCAGCCGACTCGTCCTCTGAAGCGTCAACAGAAGGCATGCCAGGCGGGAAGCGCTGGCAGCGCTGGCAGCGGTACCTCCCGAATGAGGAGCACCGGTAGGGATGGAATGCAGCCCAAGCTTTGCGAAAGCGTAAGCCAGGAGGTCAAGATGACCTCATTAAACGAGAGTCCCACGCCGGCGCAAGCGCCGGCAGAGGAAGCAACCGAACCAGCCGTGGGCGCGGCACTAAAGCTGGGGGTGACGGCGCGAATCAGCTCAAGATCCTCCTCCCTGGGCTGTGGGTAGACCTGAGTGACGAAGAGGATGTTCTTTTTGTCGTCATCGACGTTGACGTCGACGGGCTCAAGGAGCCTTCCGACTCCTCTGCTAAGCACACCAGCCTGGTCTGCTGCTGGCTGAGAATCTCAACCACGCGACGCTGGTGGGCAGACTGTTTTATAAGTCTATGAATAAAAAATGGACAACGTCATCAGTCGTCCTGGAAGATTCTGTTAGCTATCCGTTTATAATAACTACGGAATTTGGGCAGTGGGAAATATTAAATCAATATCCGAATGATACAGAAACAGCGGTACAAAAGGCAGATATGACGGGATGAAACATTCTGCGACATCCTTTGTAGCTTTGCTGCCGCAACCTCACTGCCAGATTGATGTCTCAAGACTTCGTGGAGCACAGAGCTCGACTTTGTGAAGTTGACCTTGTTCTGGTCGATGACTGCTGGCTTGTCTGGTTGCGTGGGTCCTGGGAATATCTCGGTGACTGGGCCGGCGACAGGCGAAACGTGGGAAGAGCTGATTGCTGTCCAGGCATAGAAAGGGGAGGAAGGGGGAAAGGGTAGGCGTCATGCATTTCGCTTCAAGGTCGCTGAGGGAAGGGAAAAGTATGACAAGATGTCAGAGGAGAAACAACGAAGATCTGCTAGCCATTCTAACGAATGCTGTTAGTAGGGGATCGGAGGTGCACCGATAATTAGGGCTAAATCTTAAAAAGAACAGAATTGACTTTAGCATCGAAGATTTAATGGGTAAAAAGATAGAAGGTGATGCTTAGATAAAAACTGAAACCAGAAAAGACAGGCAAGATAGCAAAGCAAACCAAAATGGAAAATAAACTTACCGCTTGAGATCGGCAAATTCTAAAAGTTGTCGATTACCACAATCGCGGCATATTGTCTTGTCAACAATGAGAACGCTTGACTAAAAAGTGACTCATGTTAAAGAGGATGGTTCTCATTTTGTGGGAGGAAGATAAGGAAAGGCATATAAACCTCTATGCAGTCGGTGAACCGATAGCGACCGAGATTGCGGGGTTTGGGAGAATGAACGAACAAACGAAATCGACTGGTGTGAAAAGAAAAGAGAAGAATTACGAGAGGTCAAGGAGTTTACTTGGACAATTGCTGGAAGCATGGACCACTTAGGGCGTAGAGGGGAAGCAACAACTAGATGCGACATGGGATGAAAACCAAGGGAAATCGACGCCAGCAGATTCACCTCCCAGCCGGCCCACGAACTCTGTGTTTTACATACCTTGGTAGATGTCTTGTCTAGGACTTCCAGGTTTTCGACTAGCAAGGGCGATGGTATTGATCAACCTTAGATAGGGATCTATGCTTGTCCATAATTGACACCTGCAAAGTATTTGAGCACTTAACCTTGCGACAATCCAAGCATGCGAGTTTTGAGACCGTACGGATGTTCACTAATAGAAAACAGTCCACTCGGAAACTTGATCTAGTAGATGCGTGTCTCTTGCTACCAAGCAATCATGAAAAAAATCTTTTGTAGAACAGAGAGCGCCAATCCTCGGTATCCCCAGACTCACAAGTGCATGGTTCAAGGCTGTAAGTAGGAAATGGTTCATTCAAGGTGATTACCTAACGAAGTAACAGAATTTCCAAGTGATATGTTGTAGATCCCTAAAGCCGAGAGTACCGTGAACTTGTGGCAGGAGTTGAACCCGCAACCCATTGAAATGGTACGGATGAGGTACCCGAGCATAAACTACTGCGCCACAACCCCGCGTTCTGAGGATATTATTTGAGAAAGAGTAGACAAATTTTTGCCATATATTGTTGCTAGGGTTGGCTGTAGGGCTCTGGAATGGCAAGCATTGCTTATATGCCGCAGACCTCCAAGTCAAAGTTCCTGGGGGTAGTGACTCCACCAGACCAGCACGCATGTGTGACGCTCGACGAAACAGACACATATGAACGTAATTTACGTTTGTCTTTTACTCATAACCATTCACTTTCGATCCAGCCCATGTTACTGCCCAACTTGAAGAGTGTTTTCGCCTTGCCCCTGAGTGAAGTAAACAGGGGAGATGTCTTGGCATTTGTTTCCTGAGCAACGCAGATCCCATAGTTAACCCTACCCCTGATAAGTTTCTCACCGGAGTATGAGTTTTGAGCTGTGCATGAATTGACGCACTAATAGCCCAAAGTATCTTTTATAGGCAGAAGTATGCTATAAGCCATGCCTGGAGCATATTATAGGTTTCTTCAGTTCCCTGTCTTTCTTAAAGGCTCAGGCCCGGAACTGACACCGGTCAAACCGACGCTTTGAACACAATGTCTGCTGGTAGACATGCCTAAGGACTCGCGGTAAGTTGACGGCCCTTAGTAGTTAACACCGCTGAAAAACTACGGGCTAAATGGGCAATGCCTTGTTCCTGTCATGCCACTATTGCTGCCCGATGCTTGTAAGGTCCGGGTTTTCATCAACTTGGCAAGCTTCCATTGCTCGCTGATTTTGACCAACATGCTTTTCTCTGTTCAGTCGCCATCTGTCATGAAGCTCTTACCCGGCGCAGGCATAGCTACAATGGCCGAGAGAGGCTACTGTTTAAAGTGTCGCAAAACTGTGGAACCACAACGCATAGCACTTAATAGGTATACACTTATGCACAATCCAAGACATCACTAGGCGCTTTACTCCACACACACAGACATATATATAATGAATCTTGTAACGAAGTGCTTATAAAGACCCATTAACCTTTAAGATTAAATTTTATTTACCCTACTTGAATTCAATTTCTTTTGTTGTTCGGTTATATTGCGCTTCTATTTGGGTAATTTTAGTTTCTTTCACAGGTATTCACTCCCTAAGTCACAGACTAGAGTTAGAGTCGGAAGTAGGCATGTGGTAAGGCTTGGCATAACCGCCTTGGTGCAACATTAGTACTAGGGTTAGAGTTAAGTGTAGTGGCTTTCCCTAGTATAAAACCACTAGGATGCTTAGAAGCATATTGTGCATGGCTAGGAGTATTTCTCTACTATATATCAAGGCAATCTCCACTGTTTCCAGAAGTTGCATAAGGGCAATATGATTGTATTCTAGTGCGCGGCCGCTGGGTTGGACATAGGGGTATTGATTTATCAAATTTGGCTTAGAGACTTGCTGTCATGACCAACCAGGGCTCTATCTAGAGGAGTGGATTCCATACAACCAACTGATCGGAGTAAAAGGGGGTGTGGTGCATCAAACCATGGTATTTGTCCTTAACAACCCCACGTAATGGGCAGGCGTTCCTCAATGCCAAGAGACATTGGTCTTCTACATTCAAATGTGTTGACCATCAAAGGTCCATTCCATTGAGGAGGAAGAAGCAAAGGAAGCCACAAGGGGGTATAAGATATAGATAGATTCCAGGCAGGGTCATCTGGCCGAAGAAGCTCTCCAGTCAGTAATACAAACAATTGTCTGTTCAACTGGTCATTACAGCGATCATTCTAACTCTGTGAGAACTCCTGTCTCTCAGGTCCAGCGGCCTGGCACCTCTGGAACTCATCTCAGGAAGCCTTTCTGGATCATCACACCTACAGTTTTCTGACATTTTGGAGGGCGACTTCTCTCTGTCAGTATAGATGGCTCTCCGTCTCTACTCAACACTGAACTCGGATGCTAGATTTTTTTTGAATCAACTTCAAAAAATGGCACACAATAAACTGGTCATGCAATGCTTTTCTTTTTAGAGCTTCTACAAACACGTGAATCTATAGCACACTGGTCTCAACAGCTATCCCTAGTCTTGCTGGGAAGTAAGGACATTACGCCTATGGGGTGTCATTGACACTCACTGCCGAACCAGAATTTTATCTCCTCGAAGGGCACCACGTTCTTCAAAAATATAGTAGAACTGTAGCATTAGCGTCGTGCCTATCTTCTGTCTCAGCCAACCCTAAGTGCATTACATTACTCTCTTGATGTTGGTCCGCGCACTCGTATTGGCGAAGTGCTGGGCTTCACTTACACCACTTCGTAACTTGTTGATATTTCACTGTTTGTCTGCTCTAATACGCAGCACATTTGTATCAAAATTCATAAATTTAACCAAGATATTGAGATTAAGTTCTGTGAAACATTACATTTGTTGTCAGTTGGTTAAGACCCGGAAACTGAAGCTCGCTGTGCCACAGTAGCAGAGCTTACATTCTTCAGCCTGATAGTCCTCTTAGCCGTGGGGCCGTTTGAGACCAGATGCCATGCAATTCAGGCGTGCATCTGCAGTCAGCCCTCGTGCAGAAAAAGCAAACCATAGGCGATCGATACAGCTCAGATGACCAGGATTACCGCAGTGATACGTCATGATCCTAAGATCCAGGTTCCAGAAATTTGGTCAAGTCCGAGACCAATTAAAGACTAGGCACAGTGCACATGAGATTCGTACTAGATTTGAAGGTTTTGCACGATACACGCCACAACACCAATGAGTGAGATAACAGAGCATTGGCGCTGACTAAATATCCTCCTAATGGAATGGATACAGCCTCAGCACAAATCTTCTGAGGATGTTCAGACATTTACGCCATCAACTGATCAGCTTCGTACCTACACCATGATCATAACTACAAGTCTACATAAGCGCTGTAGTATCGAATGAAAGCGCCAGTGGTTTAGTGGTAAAATTCATCGTTGCCATTTAGGCAACATTCGATGAGCCCCGCGTTCGATTCGCGGCTGGCGCACAAGCTTTTTCACACATCTGTTTCAGCGTTTACCGACTTTTTTTTCCAACTTTAGTTACAACATGTTTAACATCATTTCGGACAGTGGAGAGGCAACAATCTTCTGCCAATCCTGTCCTTTAGCCCACCACCACTGACTAAGCATCATGCACGGCTCTTCTCGGAGGCTATCTCGGTTGCCGAAGCCGGTTGCCTGTCCTCGGCTCCGGGACCCTTGCCCCGAATGCCCCTCTCCACACCCTCCGGCAGGTCCGCTCCAAGAGCGCGAGCCCGGCCCTCGACTGTCTCGTCCGACGTGGTTGCCGTAGCACCCCTGCCCTCGAGCCCGCGTTTTTCGTTACGGTTGCTGCGTAGCTCCCGGCTGGTTTGGCCACCCATGGGACGGGCAAAGGCCGAGTCATTATATACATCAGCGCTACTGGCTCCCCGTAGAGTGTCGGTGGCCGATGTGCGCAGACTTGGGTCCATTATCTCGTTGAGTGCTTGGCCGGGAACCGTGGAGAAAGGATTGGGTTGGAAGGAATGCTCCTTGGGCGCCGTCCCGGGAGGATAGGTTTTGGCATGGAACTCCGGCACACCTTGATGGCCTACCTTTTGGCCGAGTTGGTGCTAATAATAGAGATGATCAGTCGCTGACTGACTCTATCGATAGCTTCGAGCTGAGCAACACCATAAAGCTTACCCCAGAGTTGGTTATTGGATGGGATGGGGGCACTCGAGAGTGGAATAAGCCTTGATTGGCCACCGAATCCGGGTTGGCTGACATGATTTGTTCAATGTATTCACGTTTTGCCTGATCTCTATTGAAACCAGGGAAGAGACCCTATTGACAATATATGGCATTGTTTCGCTCTCCAAGGGTTCAAATATGGCCATGGATCGGTTCGTCTATGATGTCAGGCTGACTGGAGATGGTCCGTTCCCTAGGATTGCGTCACGGCGCGGACAACGGCGACCACTTTGCCCCCAGTTCCCCATTACGAAGGTTAGAACCTGCTTATCAACCCATTCTATGGGAACAAGAGTCAGGCCGGACGAAGAGGCCAGGAGTTGAGTGAATCACAACGTGACTCGATCGAGTCTTTGCCAACCTGAAAGTTATGTCAGACCATGTGCAGTCCAGAGATTTCGAAGTGTCCTCCCTGATTTCAGCCGTGAGCGCAACATAAAAGAGATCGCTGGGGGAATTGTTACGGCCGTTCTTGTTGCGACTGTTCTATCATTCTCAGTGGGAAGCAGAGAAAGTGTGCCTCACGATGGAACTCTATGCGAACATCCGCCAGGTTACAGTGTGGTTACCCTGACAATCACGTTTGACTGCCAGTTGCCGTTGTGTCGTGGGAACTAGGTATCGCAGGGAGGAACACAAAATGATGCCAAGGAATTTGCTCGAGGGCCATTGATTGCCCGACTCCTAGACGCAGGTAATTCGTACGGAATGAATGGGTGGTCAAACGGCTGGCTTGGCAGGAGAATGTGCAGTATATTGCTGTCCGCTCTCTCTAGCTCCTTCACACTCTGCTATCAATGCGATCCAATGTGATATCTGTCCGTAGGACCTAATCAGCCCAGCCATGGCTGCCGACTGTCGCTTCTCCGAGAGGTTTGTGGAACGGTTGAGCGCAGGAACTGCGGGGAAGCGTTTGGGTGGCTGTGGCACAACAGGCCAGAGGGAAATGACAGGGGGTGGCAGCAATGGCAGCCACATCAATTTGGCGCGCCACACGCACGTGAAGCTGAAGGGTTCCTGCCCGACGAGATTCATTCAAACATGTTGCGAAGCTCAATGTCCTCTTCCCACTCTCGAAGGTGTGCCAAGGATCAGCCCGTTGCGCCTGACCAAGGCTGCCTGCCCGTCTCCCAGGCCGCAGGCTTCAGGCCCCTGTTGCATTTGCTCCAGACGGATGCGGCATCCCTCTCGCACCGCGCAACCCAGATCCCCGGTCTGGGCAGCAGGCCGTTGCAACTTGCAGGTCAAGGTTTGGGCATCCAAAACTGGCATGCAGCGCAGATTGCTTCTGGGCCCTTCTTCTCTGCTGTTTCTTCGGTGCAGTTTGACACTGCACTTGGGTTTCTCTTCATATCGGTTGTACTGAGTACATAACTACCTGAGGTACGCATTAGTCTATTGTTAATCGTTTACAAGTTCACTACATCCCCATTCCGTTTCGATGCGATAGATGCTGCTCCGTTCGCTGCCCATGTGTGATTCCCTTAGGATCTGAGATCCAACCCTTTTTTTCTGCTTCTTAAGCGGTCTTCAGTCGCCCACGGCGGCCCAAGAAGGCTCATCAAGCGAGGCCCCAGGTCAGCACGACGCTAGTGTAGTAGGGGGGGCAGAAGTCAAATACGAGAAACCAGCCCCAAGAAAGCCGCCAACACCACGCGGCTTTTCGACACAAGCACGTCTAACAAGCCACGGCTTCTCATTTGTACGCAGGCACTCCGTCCCACACCGTGTTCACCTGACCGTTCTCGCTGTGAGGCGTCCACAATTTCCACGCTGCAAAAATCAAGAAAATCAGGGCCTCGAACACGCTTGGACGCCGAGAATAGCTCCCCACCAGCCCGCTCGCCCATCAGCGTGAGCCGAGACAGCTCGCGACGATCTTGGTGGGCCCCCAGGCTGACGTTCTGCGCCTGGTCTCCCGATCTGCCGACAGTGTTTACCTATGGAGCAGCACAGGTATTATTCAGACGACTTGGGCGAACGCCAGCCGCTCAGCTCAGGCGTCTTCTCATCTTATAGACCTCAGCAGCAGCAGTATCGGCAGCCATATCCTTCTTACCACGACGCGTACAACTCTCATTCCGAAACCTGGGCCCGAGCCCATCCAGACACCGCGTTTGACGGTTTCCAAGGACAGACACACCATAACGGCCGCGAAGCCTCGAATCGATTGGCCACTTCCCCATACGCTGCAGCTGGTGGTGACCCCCCTAAACTATCTCCACATCGGGACCCGGAAGGTCACTACTGGGCTCACAACAGCCCATACCCGCCCGCAACAGCACAGAGCTCTCCTTACGGATATCCTTCTTCTCAGCGCACATTTGGTACCTCTCCCAGCTTCGGAAACGTTAGTAACAGTTTTGTGGCCGGAGCAATGAGCAGCAGTGTTGCCATGAACAGCTTCGAACACCATCCGCGGCGCTCGGCGGAACAAGATCATGGCTCCGTCGACAGGGGGTTGCTGACACCAGGGGAATATCATTCCGGGGATAGAAATTCACACGGTAGCATGCAGGGGTTAGCTGCCACAGCCGCCCCCACAGGTCAATCAACTCCAGGACAAAGAGCATCCTTTTACACGGACGATCCCTATCAGAACCTCTCCCGACATGTCGACTCCGACTTGGGTGTTGTGAACCCTCAAGACATCGCAGACGACGGTGACGACGGACTCGAGTACGGCAGGAAAGGACCAAGGACGAGCATGCTCAGCTTGGGATCAAGCCGTGGAGCCGGCGCCAATGCCGTTGGCGGTGCTGCGAGCAGCGGTATGCTAAACTCCACCTCCGGCCGCAACGGGAGCGGAAGCGTTAACAACCAATACGCGTCAATTAACAACGCAGACGTCACATCGGGGGGTTCTGGAAGTATATATAATGCCGGTGCTGCCATTGGTGGTGCCGAAAAGGGCGAGTGGCAAGCTGAAGCCATTCCTAAGAAGTCTAGGAGATGGAGGTTGGTGGTCATCTTCCTGTTGGGCGCCATCGTGCTCGGTGCCATCATCGTCGGTATTCTGCTCGGCGTCGTCTTCAAGAACAAGGACAAGAATGCCAGCGCGTCAACAGATGACAGCTCATCTGGAAGCTCAGTGTCGACAGCAGAAGAAGACCTTGCAACCAATGGTGATCTGAACAAGAACTCGCCCGAGATCAAGGCCCTTCTGAACAACCCCAACTTGCGCAAGGTGTTTCCCGGCATCGACTATACCCCGCTCAACACTCAATATCCAGAATGCTTGACCTTCCCGCCCTCTCAGAACAATATCACTCGTGACATGGCGGTCCTCTCGCAGCTTACCAATGTCGTCCGACTTTACGGTACTGACTGCAACCAAACCGAGATGGTTATCCACGCTATCGACCGGCTCGAGCTTAAGGGTACCGTCAAGATCTGGCTCGGTGTTTGGCAGGACAACAACGCGACGACCAATGAGCGCCAGCTGAACCAAATGTGGAACATCCTCGACAAGTATGACCATGATTACTTCAAGGGCGTTATTGTTGCCAACGAGATTCTGTTTCGCGAGCAGATGACCATCTGGAGCTTGGGTCAGCTGCTTGAAGAGGTCCGTTTGAACATGACTGGCAAAGGTTACTCCCTTCCGGTTGCCACTAGTGACCTCGGTGACCGTTGGGATGCAACCCTCGCCAGCAAGAGCGATGCTATCATGGCCAACATTCACCCTTTCTTTGCTGGAGAGCCTGCGACTTCTGCGGCAAAATGGACACGTACCTTCTGGAAGAACAAGGCTGGCGACTTCATGAAGAAAGACAAGTCGATGAATATCATTGCCGAGACGGGGTGGCCCTCGCAAGGAGGTACTGGTTGTGGCAACGAATTTGAGATTTACTGCCCCCAAAAGGCAGTGGCCGGTATAAAGGAAATGAATATATTTATGGAGGATTGGGTCTGTGAAGCGCTCGAGGATGGCACAAATTACTTCTGGTTCGAAGCTTTCGACGAGCCCTGGAAGGTCCGGTTTAATACCGAGGGTAAAGAGTGGGAGGACCATTGGGGTTTGTTTGATGTCAACCGGAATTTGAAGCCTGGTCTCAAGATCCCAGATTGTGGAGGGAAGCGGATCTCATAATTCCCTGTCTTTTTCCTCCATTTTTCTTTTTTTTTCTATTACTTATTGTTGCTTCCTTTCTCCTCCATGAGTAGCACCGGAGTTTTGGGTCGATGGGGCATTCGGGTTTCAATGATCCAGGTACTTCGACAAATCGGGATCTCATCGTTGGGCTTTGGTTGTTCTCACTCTGGGCAGTGTATATGCATACCTTTGTCGAGCGATCTCGACGTGTCCTCGGTCCTGTGCTCCTTTTTAGCTAATTAGGGGTATCATTATTGCTATGCGTTCGAAAGATAAAAATCGTGTTGCTGCTCCTTCACTTCCTCACACTTTTCATCCTTCCCTGAAATCGTCTAGTACATGCTTCTGTCGTATCACCAAAGGGGTACCAAGGTTGGAAGGCTTGCTGTGTGCCCATGTTCCACAAGTGTTCCACAGCTTCGGTGATACCATACTTTCAATGCCGGGACTGAAGAGGCTGGGAACCTCAAAGTCGGTTGTATGGCTGTGGCGGTGGCAATCTTTCCTTCCCTTGTCCGTAGTATATATGCTTGTCGGCCCATCTTCCCCAGGGGCCTACTTGATATCCTTTCACCGCCAACTGCTTACTGTCTTGAAAGCCATGTCTTTCGCCGCTTCTCTCATTGTAGAATATATAGTCCAATTTTTAACTAACGGTGGTGTTCTGTTTCATGGTGATGTCCAATATCTTGTTGAGAGTATGTTCGGACATGACCCCGCCTGGCTTTTCAAACGAATACACCGAACTCTTCGCCGCGCTTGAAACACATTCGCCATTGGACCCCTAACGATGTCCTATGTCAAACAGGGACCACTTTTCTCTACAACATTAGCATTGCCTGTTTGGAACCCTTTTCAAGCTCAAGAGGTCTGTCCTTAAGCGTTTTGTACATGTTCTATCTTGCACTTGAACATTTGATGAGGGTCCAAGCCACTGACAAGTGGTACGTTAGAGAACTTGATACAGCAATTAAAATTGCAAGACTATCATCTCACCTTATTATCATTGCAGCAAAGGTCATGCCTGTGACCTGCGATCTTTGTCCTCTGAACGTTCTGGAATTTAGTCAACTTGATTATGAACGCCACATTGCTCAGAGAACTAACGATGAGATTACAAGTCTCCAGATCAGCACCACGAACAAGTACCTAAACGTTGAGAAGATATAGATGAAGACATTGCTCTTTGAGAACAACATCAAAACTTGGGTCAGAGATCAGGATGCACTATTATTTGGTTCTCAAAACACTAATGTGAGTTGCCTTATAGTCACCCTACATTATGATCAAGATGCAGCCCAATGCAAGTCTTGGTTGCTTTGACAGAATTGCCACGCTCTTGTTAGCACCTGCAGATATGGTTGTATACTAATGCAGGCTAGATATCTTATATACCAGGCCTTGATCTCGAACGGGCCAGTGATGATGCAGATCCTCGCAATATCCCGCCGGGTGGCTTGACAACAGCTAATCCGTACCAAAAGGGCTGTTGTGATTCATTGCCGATGTTCTATTCTATGCGTGCCGCCTTCCACAACCTCACATTGATTTTACAACCTCACATTGAACATGACCGCATCTTGCAATTCGATCTCATCTGAACATCTTATCACAGCCATGGAAGTCGCGGGGGCCAATATGCCGATCCTTCTGTACTTGAAGGAAACCGAGTGGTGGGGGCCAACGTTTGAAAGCACCTTGCCGCTAGGCTATGCGCCCTGGGTAGCAGCAAATGGCTTGGTTGGTAACAGTACCAAGATGAGAGTTGATGGGCTTCTCATCCCCCTGCAGGCCGTGTGGGCTGTACGCAACCCTATGAAGGGCGGTTCTTCGGACTTGATTCGCTTCAATCGCTATCCGTACACACAAAGCCGGGGACGAGGAAGCCGAGGATATCACGCAAGACCGGCGGGGTATGCAATTAGGGCGTGCACAGAAACAGCATACCTTGAGGGACTTTACAGTTTGAGTGGTTTGTGCGGGGGTGCTCAGCGCCGTCAACAGCCTGGCCGAATAGTGGACAGTGCTGGATTCTGATGATGTGCCATGCATGCATTATGCCCTGCACTACGCACGCATACGGGTATCGTGCAGTGCGAGTCACCCGAATCAAGTCAAGAGCATGCGTTCTATGGAGTTTTAACAGCCAACGGCAGCTGTCGAGATGCTGTCAGCGATGACCTGAATGGCGCTTCCGAAGGGTCGGCAAAGTCCACCTGCCTTGCATCTTGTCTGACGAAGAGGCCCAGGCCCAGGCCCAGAGCCAAGAAGCGAGCTTGCTTTCGGTTGGGGGTCGGCACCGACGCATGCTTAACGCTACGCGCCTGCCCTTATCTCTACGTCAGTTTGACGGTCTGCCACGTCTACATCATACATGTATCGTGGGGTTACACGATCAGAGAAAGCGTCTTGAAGCCTGATACTCTTTGAGGCCTAACCTCCCCTTGAAGCCTGACATTAGACGTTGTGCTTGTCTGATTTGAAATCTGCAGAATTTATATGGCTAATTGGTTGTGGCTCTGAAACCCTGGTCTCATCTAATCAAGTAAGCAGTTAGAGCCCATTCACATCGACGCTTAACACTTACAATTCGCAAGGTCGTGTCTTTGACCCCATAGATGATAAAGACTAGAATCGACACATATACCAATAGTCGGCGAGAACTCATTCGTCGAAGGCTGGAGAAGCCGCACGTGGCCATAGAATCCGGGCTTGGCGCGAGAGGTAGAAGAATCATTGACCCAGGCAGTCAACGTTATCAGCTCTTTTGAGGCCTCATGGCTCACCCGACTGCGGGCGGCAGTTGTCGGCAGCGTACCAAGGTCGCTCATGATGCGCCTACCAACATCCCCAAGGAAGCACTTCCAGTCGGCCCCAAGGCAAAACTGTCGAGGTCAACCCGATGCCCAGCAAGCAGAGCAAGGACTTCAAAAGAGGAGCATCCGGCAGACGAGGACTCCCCAGATGAGATATCAGTTGCGATTGAGTGGAAGCTTCTCTATCCCTTATTAGCCAGAGGAGCAGAGGACCCACGGCCCACAGACAGCCGGCCGATTATGAAGGCTCATGCCGTTCATCCCGAAAAAGAGTTTGAGGCACTCCGTGCCCAGGCTTATAGTTGCGTTGCTGAGACCATTCGAGACTGCGGTGAGCATGCTGTTATGGCGCACACGATCCCGCAAGGGTATCTTGAGAGAGATTATTGGGAGTCTAGCTGGATCGTCAAAAAAGCAAATTCAGCAATGCCACTTGATGAGGAAAACGCACTTGTGGGTTATATTTGGGTGCCGGTTGAGATATGCTCACCGCGGGTGCGCTTCAAGGCCCCTGAGACCCGGAGCCGGTTGCAACGGGTACTAGAGGCCCTGATTTCTCGCCACCGGTTGGCTGCCAACGCTAGCTGCGAGATTCACATCCACATCGGGCGAATGGATGGGCATACATGGTCGCTATGGACTCTCAAAAGACTCGGGACGCTCGTGTGGGTAGCTGAACCGACGCTGCGTCGCATTCGGGACCCGGCGTCGCCAAACTTCCGAAACATATTCACCTGGGGATTTCCGCTACGAGACAAAAGCCGGCTTGCAAATGCTATTAGTTCCCTGTCTCATATTCGGACCTCGAAGACTCACGATCCCTTGCTTGGAATCCCCGATCAACAGGTGGTGGACAGCTTTCGTAGCCTGCATCGGACACCGGGGCTCGCTCGGGAACTGGAAGCTGTTTCTCGGATTTGGAAGACAACTTCCCATCTAGAATTGGGGCAACTATTATCAGGACCAGAAGAGATGTACAGAAGGTTAGGATTCAACTTCAGCGCCTTTGGTCAAGAGGATGACCGGGCGCGAAGGAACCCTCGAACTGTCGAATTTCGCTTCATGGAAGGGTCGGTCTGTACCAATCTGATCCTCAGCTGGCTGACAATTTGCTGCAGGATTGTTGAAATTGCGCTGTCCAGGCAGGATAACGGTTTTTACTCTGGGATCAGGTTGTCATTACAGCATCTCGCAGAGATTGAGCACCTAGAAATGACGAAGTGGTTTCATTCGGTGCAGTTGGTACAGGGAGCTGTATTTTCCAATCAGTTCAAGGATCTCATGAAAGAGTTTGGTGTTCCACATACAGAGTACGAGGCATTTGCGAAGAAGATAGAACAAGATTGGGGACATACAGGGTGAACAGGTTCATGATGGATGGGTGGAGTATATCCATGTCTTGCTGCTCATACAGAACATGACTGAAACTTTTGGATATGGCCATGGGGGTTTATGTTGATTTTCACGAATTTATGGGAGGATTTTGTGCGTTGATGCATTCATGAGCTCAAGGCCGGGATTCCAATCCTGTATTCAATGGCATTGAATGACTGCAACTTGGAAGTGGACTTCCGCTGGCACTTTAAGGGTTTCATGGGACTTGCCTCTATCTCGTTGTTACCTGTGTCTTTATTAAACAGGTAGGCAGTTCACAGTTGTTGGTTGTTGGAGCATCTTCCAATGAGGTCAACCAGGAGATTATGTACCTGTCTACTCTTGTTACCTCTCCTGGGAAATGCACGACTCAGAGTCGATGACATCACTCCATACGCTGTACTTTCTGTAATATGGATGGAGCATGCAGAAAATCAAGAACTCTATTCGGTCTCAGAGTAAGCTAGATGCACAGACCTTCAAGCTAGCTTTTTTGTGTTGGATGTGAGTGATACATCTTGGCCATTTACTTTCTGCATCTCGGCTTGCAGTTGTCTAGTTTGGCAAAACCCTCAAAACCCATACACCCTGTCCTTGTTTAACAAATAAGGATGACTACAACACGATCAGCATCTAAAAAGCAGGAGCCTTCCACAAGTGCCCCTCTAGCCACTGAGGCGCAGCCCGGATCCAAACACAAAACAGAAGAAGTGGGAGAAGAGCGTGCACCAAGCCCAAAACGGAGTAAGAAGGAAGAACCGGAGGCCTCAGCGAGCGGAAACCCAAAAGAAACCAAAGAGGTACAAGGAAAGTATGTACATTGCTTTTTTGCCCCAACGGAGGTAGATATTGATCGACAGTATCTTAGAGGAGAAACGAAAGAGACTGAGGAAGAGGGTGCAAAGCTGGAAAAGAAAGAGAGTAAGCAAGCTCCTACACCACGATCGAAGGAGGAAGCTTCCGCCGTTGAACCACAGGGCAGAGAGGAACCAGAGGCCCTGCCTGCCAGCATCCTCGAGAAGGGCATCATCTACTTCTTCTTCCGTGGTCGAGTCAATGTGGACCAGCCGTCTAGCGTCAGCGAGATAGCTCGGAGTTACATCATCTTGAGGCCTATTGAGAAAGATGCCAAACTTGGCAGTGGCCCCATTGGAGATGCTGGCAACAGCCGAGTGTGCGTAATCCCAAAGAAAGTCCTTCCTCAGAGCGGCCGTGACCGCTGGACGGGCTTCGTTGAGAAGGCTGGAACTTCTTTCCAGCAAATCAAGGAGGAGTTTCTCGCATCGTCTGAGTATCAAACCAAGACAGCTGGTGAGAGACACGTACCTGCTGCTATACCAATCGGAGAGGGCGTCTATGCGATTAATAGCACGGAACGTGAGAGTCATTTGGCCTATCTCTTGACCATACCAAAAGAACTTGGTGAAGTGCAAAAAGAGATGGGTCTAAAAGAGAAGGGCAGCTTCATTATCAGTACAAAGAACCCTGAATATCCAGGTCCTCAGAATGCAAGATTGCCAAGGCCCCCAGAGTATCCCAGGGAGTGAGTATCAGAAAGTTTCCCTGTAGTTCTGATAACATCTTCTGATCAACTCCCAGACTACTCGAAGAGTTTCGTTCTCTTCGCTGGATTCCAACGCAGCCAAAACACCTTAACTATGTCAACACTCAGTTCCTCCTGATTGGAGAATCTTCGGGGATCAAAAAAGCCTTCGAAGCTCAGAAAGAGGACAAGGAAGAAGGAAGGACTGAGCCGACAAAAGAAATGGAGCAGCTGGCAGAGGAGGACTCCAAGAGAATGAAAGAGCTCCGCAAAGATGAATTGGATTGTATCTTCGCTGATCTTCAAGCACATGCAGATGACTATCCGAAGCTTCAGACAACATTTTAAGTTCTTGAGGAGAGACAAAAATTCACTTAGCCTCAGTCCAGGACAAATATACAACACAGATCGAAGGTAAAGTTTCTTGGGTTCAGGCATCTTGTTTTGAAGTGACTCATACTGTTCTTCACAGCCAGATTCTCACGGCTTCGGCTTCTGTCCAGTCTTGAAGCTTCTGATGTCTCTTCATCATCCCCTCCCACTCAACTGCAGTCTCTTTGGAGTGTTTGTAGCAATCACGACCCGTTGTTCCTCGAAGGCTTCTTTCTTCGACTTCATTGTCAATTCATCATGCTTTTTTATGGTTTGAAATTTCTGAAGTTTGCGATAAAATCTGCGTCTTGCTTCCACTTGTCGAAAAGTAAAGGTCTCATTCACATCGTCAAGCCATTCTGCATCAGCGAAGAAGCTATGGCCATTCGCAACGCCTAGGGCGGCACGTTCCTATCCTAGAATTTTCATGCTCTCCCGGGTAATGCAGTCCTTAAAAAAGCTGACCAATAATCCATTTTGACGGCGTCCTTGCACAAAATTTTGTGAGCTCCCCGGAAAACGCGCCAACGTTATTCAACTGAGTCGTCACCTAAGATAAGTGTCCCCTGCGTCGTAGCTATCTTCCCCCAAACACAATTGGTCCACAGAACCAATGACCTCCGGCGACCGCGTTTGTCATAGTGAGAGAGGCACTCCAGTCCAGCCCTCTGTCGAGAAGTGCTTGTAGCGAGACCTCACTCAGACTTTACAGAATTTCTGTTACTGATTTTTGAATGGTTGGCTTGGGTCCAGCAACTGAACGAGCTGCACCCGGTGGCAAGGCACAAAGCACCTAAGCAGTTAGAAACTATTACTGGACGCATGATTGTCGCGGACAAATGGTCCTTGGTCAATATCACTCATCAAGCAACATCTAGTTTTCTTACCAAGCCGAAGAATGGGCTCTGAATTGATCGTCAAGCATCACACGCGATAATATCGAAGATATGTCTCTCAGAATCATGCAAAAATAACTTCATGCAGCTCAGGGCGAGGAGAAGGGGGCTCAGTGCAACTGGGAAAAGAAGCTGGAGCCCACTAAGTTCATACGCGGAGGCAAGTTTTGGCTATCACTTAATGCACAGTCCCTCATATGTTGACGCCCTGCTCATTCAATTGAGTCAATTCTTGCTCTTTCCTAATGTTTAAAACTGGATAGGAAAGTTGACTGCATCCGACGATCTCTCTTCACTGCAGCAAACTGCGCACGACTCAAGACATATCTCGTAAGGAGGGAAAAGTACTACCCGCCTGCTAGTCAAGGAACGAACAGTTGCAGCGATTGTCGATGATATTCATCACATAACAGCAGCTTTTCACACAGTACTGCTGGTTGTACCGGCCTGCATTCACTTTCTTATTCCTTACCTTTGCTCCTCTGCTTCATTGATCCAGGAACTATTTGTGGGACTGACGAAACCTCTGAGAATTAGCGGGTCGGTTGAAAAAGAATGGAGTGATCGGCTGACATCGTACTTGTTCGAGCAAGAAGCAACAGCCGCTTGCTCGCAGCGAACACCTGCTTGCAATTGAGCTACGAAATGGCGAAGTACGACTTCACGACGCAGCATTTTACAGTAGCTCCGCCCTACTGGGGCATTAGTCCATGGCGACCGAAAGTTCGCCAGTCGTCATTTAATTCGTCATCCTCCCTCTTAGCATCCTGCAGCGTGAAAACTTCTTTATGATTTGGATTATACGCAATTTAAGAAGGAATTCGGGTGCTTGTGGACTTTAGACCTTGACTGTAACCCAGTCAAGTGGTGTCCTAGCTGGAAAAGGATCCCATCTTTCTCTGCGATTCATGGTAATGCCTGGTCATTTCAGTTAGCGTTTTATCTGAGACAAAACGGGACGCTCTCCTTCTCTGTATCTCTGTTGGATGTAAAAGAAAATGATGAATGTGGATGGGAGTATTTACTTGGGCGTTGCCCTGCAGAACACGCGGCCCTGAGGGAATCTGTCGAGCACAATGGGTGCCGCAGAATAACAACGCCCTACCTTCCAAACTATACGCGCGTGAAGGTGGATGAGCACGGCTCTTATATAAGGTCAAGTGTGCACCTGACCTCAGTGGAGCCCGGGCTGACCGAGGTATGTCAACGGTGACCACACCGTGGTCACTTGCGGCTAACAATCTCGGCTCAGATTCATCAGACAGCAATCATTCGGAACGAGAAACTTGAGTCGTCGCGGAACGCATATGGATTGATCCCTCCCAACTGCTAGCGGCTATGTCTTATCGCGCGTCAGGAGTCCCTATCTGGGACTTGGAACATATTCACAAGCTTGGATAATGTGAGCGAGAAGGCGTCGACGTGTCTTCCGCTCCTGCTCTCGATATGCTATGATCCGGTTGCCGAGCTCAAACTTCTAGCAATTTCGTATAAAGATAGGGATATGTGACGATTCCATAACCTCCTGAAATAGATTCGAAGGTAATGGCCAAGCTGTAGAATCTGAAGAACTTGGGTCCTCACAAAGTAGTGTACGTGACTTAACGCGGCCACTAGCTGTTGGTTGACAACTGTTTCTATTGCTTACTGGGGAGTCTTCGTCATGACTCGGGGGAATGGGCGGTTCTATTTACATATCAATATTCGAAGTCCTTGGGGTGCCTGCCATAGTTCTGAAGTCCTTGCCAAGCATCTTCGTCACCGTCGTCACTCAGCGACGACGGTGATAATTCTTCCTTCTGACTGGTCGCTCCCCGGACCCGTTCTTACCCTATTTATCGGCCATTTCCTTCAATCCAAGTGGGCTCTTCATTGGCTCCCCATTACACCGCTGCGGGACAGCTGATCCAGACTTCTATCCCTAACAAGATGTCGTCACATGCAATTCACTCGCCCAAAAGCCAAACAGGAAATGTATTCTTCCGATTTCTTCTTCATTCTAGTTGCTACTTTGGATGGGCGTATCTTGGCAGGAGAAGCTGAAGACGAAGGGATGGGTATACTTCTTTTTTGAAACTTTACAGCCATTACAACGGATATAACTGCCGGATGAACAGTTTCGCATCGAGGTACCCACCTTCTCGGCAGACAACCTGTCTTTTTTTGAGATTTGTGGACAGTGCGGTAATGCGTTTGTAAACCATTTACACGAGCCATTTTGTTGCTTCTCATTTATTGGCAAAAAAACCACATTTAGACCCGAGACAATTCACAACAAGTCGGAGATTTGCTTCAGCTGTGCTTAAAAGTTGTCACGATGTTGGAATCAGTCTGTATTATTCATGTAAGCAAAACTGGAAGAAAAAGGAGAAGAAGGATGAGAAAACATCTGATGGACGTTCAGGCTCAATTTCTTGAATCGCTTTCAGAAGTGCTCGCTGCAGAACAATGTACTTGAAGTTGGTGGGACACTCAAACTTGCAACGCCGGCGATAATCTCTCTCCGTGTACTGAATATATTCACCTGATAAACCTGGATATAGAGAATGATGTAATGAGCATACTGTACGGACAACTCGAATGCTCTGGGAGGGAATTGATATGCATACCCATAATGGTTGAGCTTCTTTCAACAATTAGTGAGAAGATCTGCTCTAGACTAGTTGGAAATCCTTCAAAAAGGACCAAAGCCGTGCCTTATTGCAGATATGTCGAAATTCTTCATTGGTTTGCTGATACGTGAAGCACAAGGTTAGGATCCATGAAACGTGTTCTAAGAGTTGATGACTTATGTCAAACGCACTGATTCCAGTTGCTAACTCTCTGATAACAGCCCTCGCTGCTTGGCCTGTCAAAGATCGAATAAGTTTAACTATTCAAGCAGCTATGGCTCCCCTATAATGGGCTCCAAAGAACATAGCGTGACTTCTTCGGAAATCGGAAGCGTACAGCGGATTTGGCTGGCTAGGAGATTTTCCTGTATGACAAAAGGTAACGATTAGTAAGCATTTGCACTTGGCTTGGTAATATTTTTCCCGAGGGAGGGGGTCCCATAGAAGTCAAGCTGAAATTTGCTCTTTTAACAACCAATTCAGTCCCCTCCCCGGTGCTATGGGCAATGAAAACAATTGGCGTCTGACAAAGCGGCATTTAGTGTCAATATGCGGACAGGTTACGGGGTGCTTGGTAACAAGGCAATCAAGGTTGGACTTGCATTCCCATCTTTGCAGAAGTCAGAGCTACTGTCATAGATATCCGCAAGTAAGCTTTACCCCAGGTCATGAATTGTAAACAGAATTTTCCTTATTGGTAACCCAATCTATGTTATAGCCATAACTGTGAACCCGGACATGCTTGATTTCAGGTTCACTGGGCAGCCATGCCCTGTTTTAAAAAAAAATATCTCTATGACTTTCGTAACCCCCGAAGAGACCATGAACTTAAGTGATGATTGACATCAAGATGACATAAATTAGGCATATAACAACCTTGGAGTAAGCAGAAGTACGAACAAGGGTCCATCCAAGGCTCCGACGGTTCGTAGAGGAGAGTTAATCCAAGGGATCCTTTCCTTTCATCGTCTCATAAATGCTTGATTCAGATAAGTGAGAGGGCTCAGGCAGCATAGTTTTGTTTTGAACGAAGTTGAGAGAAGCCCATCGATGAACGAGAGGCCTCTTGTCAGTGATAGTTATCTAATCAAGATCAATTGTGTGATTTTGAAACCAAGATGACCAGGAGAGCACGTTAGACACGGCAGACTTCCTTGCTCAGGTGGGGTAATGGCGCTAAATACGGCTGTTTTGGGTTTCGTCTAACCAGTAACACCTACCATTTCGTTTCACTACCGCAGTCCAAGGTACAGGTTGAACTGTTAAAAAATTTAACAAGATACCGGAGGTCAGCTGTCAACCCCGGAAATGGACCTTAGTCTTTTGGGTAACGGTCACTTGCTAGTTTCGCGCAATATAGACAACAGAGCCTTGACCGGGTTCAAGATAGTAGAGCTGTCTTGAGAACAAGCCTAGGCTGAACACTGCCGTGGCATAGTGGCTATGTTGCCCATAGATAAGTAATGATAACGCAGTTTTTACGGTGCCTACTTCATCTAATCGCACAAAGTCTTATAGCTGTCTAATACATACATGGGCGTGACTATTCAAAATACGACGGTTCCATTTCATGAGAGGTCAGAGATCTTACCCCGAGTACATACGAGAAACGAAAAACACCATGCATCGTTGGATGCTCATGCATCTTACTTAACTAATGAGCGCTTAGGCAATATATTGGTCCTGTCATATGTTATGTAATAGGGCTGGGTACATAAGTTTTAACCTAAAGAACTGCACTTTTAGAGTGAAGCAAGAGAGAGAGGAAATATGTTGGTTTCCATTTGAGCTGACAAATCATCGCTCCCGCAAGTATGTTAAGGTACATAACAGATGACAACCAAGTACAAAGCTTTACACTTAATCTACGTGTCCTCCCGGGGTATGTTCTTGATTCCCTTATGACGATCGGTGTACCTTAAAGCCTAGCTAACTGCTTGGGCTAGGCTGTGTACTACTTGCGTTGGTACACCTCCTCCTCTGGTGCAAACCTGCAGGATGACAGCCTGTCAACTCATTACCCTGGCTGCCCCAAAGTGCACCAACACGCGCTCAGAAGTGACTAGTCCCCGGCCACACCTCCGCCGCCTTTTAAGCCTATTTAGGCACCAACCCCCTCGGTTCAACTCCTTTATTTTCCACACTCCAGTCTATGCTGTCTCATTGCACCTTCCTCATCCGTCTTTGCATCTGACCACGGTATACGTTGTAAGCGTTTATTTTTACACTAGTTCACCTAGAAAGTCATACTCTTCTCATTCCACAGCAGTGTGAGACCCCCAGATCTTAAGGTAGACGTGTTGAACGGTGATCTCAAGTTAGATTCTGCTTATCAAGAACGGTATTAGCCAGTTCTTATACCTCCTATAATGATAGGCATGTAGAAGGAAACTATAGTACCTGGTCTTGTTGACAGCTTTGGCCCTAACTCTAAATTGCTGGCCCCGGAAGGGGCAGGCTGGAGCACGTGGGTGAAAGCTGTCAAGATCATATTGCAACTCGAAGATGGAACCATTACAACATATTTCAAGAAAGTCAGCCTGAGTAGACCACTCACCTACCTCGAAGTGTAATGATCAATTCTGTCTACTTAACAGGGAGCACGTGGCACCATTGGGGCAGATGAGGCACATACGAAGCGGAACAGGCGTCATATATCTTTGTTTCAGGCCTTGTATCGCAACTAGCTGCATGAGAAACTTATGCAAATGACCCATATATACACTTCTACATATGTGCATTTGCGGAGATGAGCGATGATGTTCCTGGTTCACGTGAATGAGCAGCTGCTGTAGCTAAGTTGCACCTCACTACCATGCGCAAATCACCTTTAGAACAGTTCGAGTTCCACGTAACTATACATCTATGAAACGATCCCGTCGACAACACATGGAATCTTTCGTGACACGACTTCTGGGCATCGATGGCCTTGACAATCCCTTCGAGATTCACCTATTACTGGCTTGAAGACGATTCTATTGAGCATGAGTCTAAAATCTTACTAACTCCAAATTGTTACTGAGTGTTAACACCCAGATAGTATGCGGAAATCAGCTATATAAATTTTATCCCTCATGTTTGTATTGCTGAAGTTCAGCGAGATACCGTGGCGCCTTGCTCCCCAACGCCTTCAAGCCGGCATGTACTGAAAGCACAAGAGTCCCGACAAATTACATATAGTGCAACATCTTATCAGGCTGAGGAACACCTGGCCTCTTCTTCTCGATCTTCAACACTGTTTCGATAAACTCCCTGTCAAGCGTAGGGCTCTTCTTGCGGGCAGCCAGCAATTGCGCAGTCTTCAGTACGTTCTTGATCTGACGACCATTGAGTTTCAGCTCGGCCAGCTCCGCAATGTCCCTATCCGTGAGCGAACTCTTCAGGCTTGAGCCTTTGAGAAAGTTTGACCAGATGGTACGACGCGAGACGGAGTTCAGGTCGGGGTACTCGATGCTGACGTGGATACGTGACTGGAACGCGGCATCAATGTCCTCGACACGATTGGTCGTCATGAACATGATGCCTTCGTAGTATTCGAGCGTGCGTAGGAAAATTGATACAATCTTGTTGCGCTCCAACTCGTGCGTGCTGCGTGCCTCGAGGAATACGTCGCACTCATCAAGCAACAGAATGGCATTCCAGCGGGCGACCAGTTCAAGAATGGAGGTCAGCTCACGCTCGACTACCCATGGATCCGAACCCAGTTCTCCCGAAGTAAGCATATGTAGCGGAACCCTGAGGTTCTCGGCGACAGCCTCTGCGGTCAGGGTCTTGCCCACGCCAGGGGGGCCTGACAACAAGCAGATAATGCCCTTGCCCTTGCCTGAGATGACGTCGTCAAATTTACTACCAGCGAGCTGAGACTCGGAAAAAGAAAGAATGAGCTCTTTCTGGTCGGGAGGAAGGACCAGCCTGTCGAAAGCGTGTTCATTCCACTCGATCTCGCTGATCTGATCGACGAAGAAGTCCACCCACTTCTTGTACTTGAGCGAGTATCCGCTCGTTCGTGGACGAGCAATCATCTGGTAGTAGGGAGGTAACACAAACTTATCGTCGGGCAAACCCTTCTCTGCTTTGTACTTGGTAAAGTTCTCTAGGTCGGCAGGAGTCCATTCATTAACATAGCGCGCCCTAAACGGGCTGAACCGATTGAAGCTGTCAATATCGACAACAATGCGGCCGTTAATCTGGACTTCGACCTCGTTGCCCTCCCGATCCCATGTGATGGCCTTTCCAGTGTACTGCTTGTAATGGTGGCCAGCGAGCTTCTCAAAGATCTCGCCGCGTTTGATCAGTTCGGCTTTCAACTCCTCCTGCTTTTCATGGAAGTGAAGAGGGTAAACCTTGAGACCAGTGATCTTCTTGGTTCCCAAAAACTCGGGAATATTGATTGACTCCATGTAGCGGCCAAACTCCTTGCCATCGTACTCAACAGAGTCACACCGAACCTGCAAGAACTTGCCGCATTGATCCGACATGTACTCGGTTTCGAGCATCTCAAAACCACTTAATTTGCCGATGTGCTTGGACACGACAATCTGTCCTGGTTGGAAGATCATCCAGAGATCTTTGAAACTGACAACACCATTGCGCAGATAGTCCTGGAAGGCCCTGACCTTGTCCCCGATCTCGTAATCCAGGATGTTGTACAGAAGCTGCATGTGCTCCTTTGTCTTCTCGTCTAGGTCGGGTTTCTCAAGGTATTTGGTAAACTCGGTCCTGAGCAATCTGTAAGTAACATGTCCTTGCTTCGGCATATCTTCATATACAACACGAACCATCGGTGCACGAATGGCTTGAAGGGTGCCTCGAATTCGAGTCGAGACAGTTCGCAGACGACTCCGTGATAGCCATTTAAGATATCGGAAAGGGCCTTTCGGAGCCAGGGGCTCTGAATGATGATGCTGTGAGCCTCGAGACTCTTCCGGCTGTCATTACTCTTTTGCTTGCGGACGATGATGGCGAACTTAGCCGTCTCCTCGTTCTCAGCAGCTTCTTCCACATCGTCGGGGCACTTGTCTGACCAGGTCCAGTTGCCTTCTTCATCGGCTGGGCCCTTGTAGATGTTCTTGGCCTCGCAGACGGAGCCTACTGCCACCTTGCGCTTTTCCCCCTCCTTGTTCCCCTCCAACTCAACTTTGGCATCTTCTCCATCCTTCTTTAGATCCGAGTTGTCTTCCGTCGTCTTGTTGTCGTCGCTTTTCTTCTTTGTTCGGCGACCCTTCCATTTCGTTTTCTTGGACTTTTGCGGCTTTGTATCGGCCTCGGGGCCGAGAGTGGACCCGGATGCGGAGGTAGTGCTGGACCCGCTGTCGGGAAGTTTCTCCGGATTGGTGGGGTCATTCTCCCGGTTCTTGAACAAGCGAGCCGAGAGGCCCGAGGGCCAGCAGAGGGGCATTTCGGGGTTTAGCAACGGCCGAAGCAGGCCGATTGAGGATAACACGCGCAGATTTAGACGAGAAAAGAATAAAGATTGCTACTTAAGTGCGACACAATTTGACGGCACGCGGCAACTGAGCAAAGACGAAATATTAGACGTTGACGGTAGGTTGTTGCCTCGAGAGTTGATGTAGAATCGTGGAGGTTTGGACGGCGAGAAGTTGTCCTTTTATCTGCACACCAAACAGCCTCGGAGGCTTATGTCAAGCAAGTGTTCGGCGAGGCTGAGAGATGCAGGTAGAGCTAGGCAGCCCAGGCAGCCTAGGCAGCCCAGAAAGCTGACGGCCAGGATCGCATGGAAGCTCCACAATCGGCCAGTGACCCAAAAGCCTTATTGGCTCCCTGCTATCAACAATTTGAGCTGCTGCAGAAGCCACAAAAACTACTTCACACTACTGCCTGTATGGGCATGGTTTTGGGAGTTGTCCTCAATTTTCAGATTCGTCATAACTGGCGCTTTCCATGGGTGAGTATTCCAGAGCTTTAAGCAATCCCTCGTCTTCTCCACTGAAATCCTGTTCCCGGATGACTGCAGGTCCCCTGCGTGTGTGCTCTCACACCGACATCAATCACAGCATTTGGCTTGTCAGGGCCTTCCAGCCAGATGATGCCTGATATCGCGGCTGGAGGCTGAGCTTTCCAGCCTGGATGGTGGATGTCAAGCCTCTATCTCTTCATCAAACCTGATGCTTGGCATGGCCTCATGAGCGAGGTCAAGATCGAGTCCTCACTGCGAATGGCTTTGTTCAACAGATCAAATGGTTTGGAATTGGAACAGGTAATGCAACGGAGATCAAAGATCCCAGTAGTCCGCAGGCAAATGGACCTGACACGTCGTTTGTTGGTCAGATGTGACAACGTTCATCTCACATCAGCATCTGACTTTTGCGTCAATTGTCCGCTCACTCATTGAACGATGTTGGGTGCCACAGCTGTCAGCAGTAGACTCTTAACACTCTGCTGCCCATGGGAAGGAATATTGCCAATAAGGGTAGTTCATGAATTCATGAGCGCTACAAGTTCAGTTGAACCGAATCCGGTGAAATTTCTCCTGATCAAAAGTTTGGAGAAGGAGACTGGTATCCGGACGTGGCCTTAGAAAATTTATAGTAGAATTGAGACGGAATGAGTGCGGCAAGCCAACAACTCTTTGTTGAATGGTAAAGGCATCTCAAGAGAGATATGATGATTCTCGAAGTACCTAAGGATTGAACATAATTTCAAAAACCAGGAACTGTGTGAATCAAGCAAAATTACCAGCAAACTGCAGATGCTTCGAAGTTGTTCTTTGGCTCTTGTTCCTTGGGTGTGGCGATCCCCAGAGGCGCTGGAGATTGATCGTTTACCACCCCTCGTCAGGGTAAGGTACCCAAAAGACGTACCACGTGACAGAACGACGACGCGCCAACACCTCAGTTGCTCATACAGATTTCGTACCATTAGCAGAAGCAACAGCGTTTACCTAGCAACGAACTTCAGATTCTTTCCATACCAAAGGTTCAGGCGTCCGGCTATTCATCAAGCCAACTTGGAACTATGGTAGAGTTGGAGCCCGCCTTTTTGCTCCAGCCTGGTGACAGGAAATCCCGAGCACGAAATACATCCCCAGTACCGCAGAGCCAGTACAGTATCCCATTCATAGGAACTTTCAAATTCTCACTGTGGCCTCAACATTTCTGCCAAGAGGTCTGGACCGCCCGATTCTCCCTGGGTTGCGCTGGTTGCAATGCGATGGAGTAGACCCTCTCTACGTTCTCCATCTCGACGTCACAGTTGGAGCTGTGGCAGCACATAAGAGCAAATCCTCGCTCCCACTTTTGAACCGTAGGGGATATTCGAAGACTTTTGCCTTTTGCTCGACTTTTTTTTTTTTTTTTTTTT
>Ga0065720_1018886_pt1 | contig 69483 bp, 69 predicted proteins | sample Thericmetagenome_FD_59107 | JGI IMG/M metagenome (GOLD analysis project Ga0065720, IMG submission 59107) | Thermophilic microbial communities from the Joint Bioenergy Institute, California, USA of rice/straw/compost enrichment - eDNA_2 v2... | ecosystem: Engineered > Solid waste > Grass >...
AAAGGCCAGGGACATAACGAAAAAAAAAAAAAAAAACTCACAGGAAAACACTCCGAAACGGGTTGTTGTACCTCTTGCTTGTTTGCTTGTTTGATATGCCAGAAGCCCAGCAAGTGAACTCGGGCATTTACTCGGCAAAGGTTGTGTTTATCGAGAGCTGCAATAAAACAATGACAACAAAGGCATGACATGAATCCGAGCTCTGCGACGGTCGGGGAGATTGACGCACCAAGTAATCTGAAATAACGGCATCTCAGAAGTCAAGATAGGCAAGTAAGTGGATAGATAATTACTTGCAAGTTAACCGGGCCTGGACGCCCGCGGCGGCGCCGGCGATGGTGGACGCGCTGTCTTGTCGAGATGTTGGAGAGCAAAGGGCCAAGAGGGTGGCTCGCAGCGGGGTCGAATGGGATGCCAAGCAGCTGGTGTGCTATTTTTGGCAACATTCATGTGCGTTAGACCTTTACTGCCGATCGTTTCTCCGCACCCCACCAAAGGCTTTTGCCTCGTCCTCATCTACATGGACTCTCATATATTCGGCTCAGAGACACCTGCTCTCGAATCTTGGAAGCAGTTGAGGGCATAATTAGATGGTTGGAAGAAAGGCGGTGTTGGAAAGCCGCAGAGCAACACCAGCTCGACTGGTTCGGTCCTCCCTTGGTGGCAGGTTATAGATAGACTATGGTGCGAACGCTGTGAGAACACTGCTTTTTTTGTATTTTTATGCGGACTAGGCAGATATTGCAGACCTGGATTTACACAGTATCCAGCAATGGATCGGAAAGCATAAGATGTCGTTTTACCACCTACTGCTTGTTTATGGCTGCCCATGGCTAACCGACCTTGCGCGTAAGGCTGGCTCAGCTGCCGACCACAGTGCTGCAGCTCTCTATTTGTACGGACCCGTACTTGTAGTCAGTGAGGCCAGACAAGTCCGTTGGCTGGTTTTTATGCCGTCCTTAAGTGCCTAAGTAATGAGTAAACCATAGCCATCCCGCTATAGATGTATGCACGGCGAACAACGGAAGTGCCCCTCACAATGCTTGCTTGGCTTTGCAAGCTGCTTCCTAGTGTGTGGGGAAGCTGTCCAATGACCAGCGAGCGGGCTGTTCTTGGTTCGTCTGTCCAAGACCTAGGCCCGGTAGCTACCGTAGGTACCTACCTGCTTAGGTTCCATATTCATGTCGAATCCACGCATCTACCACATTTACCACACACGCACACCTTCGGGTAGTGTGCAGTCCATTCTGCGCTCTCTTGTGGACTTTGTTTTGCTCCTGCTTCTCCTCTTTTGATCCTGCCCAGCCCCCATTTCGTGCACAATAGTCAGGCAGCGGCTTTGTCAAGTTCCGACCATAACAGGACCCTCATCTAGGTCACAAGTCTTACGGACATTTCTCTCGTCCTTCTTCCTTCCTGTAATTTACTCGTCTGCTTCTCTACCAATCTAGCCGCCTAAGGTAGTTTGCTTAACCTACCATACCGGGTGGCCTTGTTCCCCTGACGGCTTCTCAATACCCGCATTCTGCTGTCTGCTGTTCTGTCTGATACATCCAGGATACAGCCTGGAATCATTGCCGTTTCGGTAGGTAATTTTTCCCCGGTATCCCTCTTCAATCACCACTTGATCAGTCATCACCATCACCATCACCACCGGCAAACGCAAGGGTCGTCCATCTCTCACTCACCAACCACTTCTCCTGTGTTCTTTCATCATTGCTCTGCTTCTCTACAGGATACCGCGGGAGCCATCCGTTTGGGGGCGAATGTGGATTGTGAAAAGGAATCCGGGCGTGGCCTGCAGATTCAAATTAGCCTTGGTCTATGTGATCTCGGCCATCGTTCGCTTGGCTGCTGCCATGTCCCATCCACTGTTACATGCCGGCCTACCTGCAAACCTACCTTCTCAAGTTACTTGTCTGCCATTTATCTACTGCCCATGAGCTGACCATTTCAGACGCATCCGTATTTCCCGGCGGTTTACTGCCATTGGCAACCCAGCTGAAGTGTGCGAAGTGTAAAGGTCGGAACACGTCGAGGGGATCCGGCTTGTCGCCAGTGATCACTACTGCGAGTGAAACTCTAAAGCTCGGCATTTTGCCAACCCAAGCCCCTAGCAGCACATCTGCCCGCGCTGCAGCCCCCGGTGTCATCCGGCGTCCGTTTCTCCCATCAGCCTCGGCGCTTTCTTCGGACCCGTCGCATCTTCTCAGCTTTTAGCCCGTGCCTTGGTGATCCGGCCTTGCTCCAGCGTGGCCGGTACGGCCGAGCCAAGTCCGCTGCCGCAATCCACACCCCCCACAAAACCATCGCAACTATCGCGCCGCTCTTCTCAATTCTCATCGTCAGCCCCGTGCGTCGTTGATCTGCCCACAATGACGTCTTCCGACCAGCCAGGTCCTCTGTCGGAACCCCCTGAACCCTTAGACGTGGTCGAGACACCCACGTCACCTTCTTCAGGCCTTGCGCTATCCCGATTCGAGTTTGAGACGGGCAAGGCAAATGACGGGACCAAGGTCCTCATGGTAGAATGGGATTCGTCCGCATGGGACAAAGGGCAGCAGCGATACGCTGACAGAGACGGGAAACAAGGCGACGAGTGGGATGTTTCCTGGGAGGGAAAGGAGAAGACGAAGGTGCTCATGGTCCGCGACGCAGATGTTGAAACCGAGAGCAGCACCCGCCGTGTGTACTTTCTCCTTCCCCCCGGCGCATCAATTCCGACGCTTGTCACCATCAGGCGTCAAGACAAAGGTAGTTGCAGAAGCAATGACAACGACGACGTGGTTCTGCGTACCAAGCCGATGCCCGCCATCTTTCCAGCCGAGCTGACAGGTTATCAAGCTGCCGGTCGACGCGGCGTGCTTCATACAATTTGGGCTAAAAAGCGTCTTGTTGATCTAAAGGCCGAGATTGAGGCCGAGGCGAGAGTGAATGGAGAAAGTGTTGGGCTCGAGATGGCCCTGCAAGAGCAACGGTGGATCATTGACAACTTTGGTTTGGACCCGGACCCCGACACCGGCCTTCCTCAGCCAACAAGACTGTATATCCCACAAACTTCGGTGACCGTGTCAAGTCCTAGGAGCCCGGTAGGCGGCCGGCTGGGCGAGAAGCTCAAAGGTCTCAAGCTTGCCACTAGCCCCACAGAGCTCGCTGCTGCAAGTCAAGGTAAGTTACATCAAGCTTTGTCCCATAGAGAAGGGACTTGCCGTGCACTTCTATGGGTATACATACCTAAACCGTCTTGTGGGCAGCCGGAGGAGTGACAGGAGTATTATTCTAAGTACTCGATGCCATATGAAGGCGAGCTTCGATGGTGGCGTGACTCTACCAGGCGGTGGACACTTCTGCTGACGTTTGTGTAACAGAAGCAAAGAAGGCTCAGATGCAACGCTCACAGGCCTCAATCACTTCGGTGCTCCCCCCCTCCTTGAGCACTCGGGAGCCGGGTTCTGAGGGCATTGCTTCCATTGATGCTCTTGTGGGTGGTGGCGGTCCAACGCCAACAGCGGCACGCGATCAAAACAGCGATGATACTGCAGCTGAGGATGACTTGTTCGCCCTCCCCATGAGCCCCCGAAGCCCAGAAATGAAGCGGAGCCCATTCAGCATTCTTCACCACGACAAAGCAGAACAGTAAGTTCGCCCTCGTGGGATGGTGGTTCGAAAAGCCAATCGTGTCTATACTTGTTTCTGTCCTCTGAGAGGACAGACAGATGTTGCATGATAGAGAGGGTTCGGATGATAGTCTTGTCCATGGGATCAGTTCCTAGTGACGAGCGCCTGGGAATGGGGACTTTGCCTCAAGGGATGACAAACGAGAGACCATCTATCACAGATACGATGCCCTCAATGAGCCTACATGAAATCCAGTCAACATCTAAACATGGCGTCCACTTCAGTGTCTCTTCTTGCCATTCGGACCAACATATACATATGAACATGTTTCATGGATGGATTGCCGAACTATCTGGTACTGCACTCCACATTTGTTTTCGATGCGGAAGCGCGTAGCTCTTTACCAATGGCCTTTGTGTATATATGATGGGGCTGGCCGTGCTGTCAGTGATCACCTCCAGCCACCGACTCGCCCTTCGTCCCATCTTTCTTTCCTCTCCTGCCTAAGGTAGTACAATTTTTTTGCTTCCCTATACCGCTTAACCCAGTCCATCACCTCCTTCTCGGTCGCAACGCCGCTTTCATCCCCGTTACCGCTGCCGCTGCCGGGCTCCCCTTCCAGAAAGCTCTCCTCCAGCGCCTTGCACACGGCTTCCTGTTCCAGCACGCTCTGTGCTAGCCGCTGGTACAGGCTTGCGGGAGCGAAAGGGGCCAGGGCGTGGTCCATCGCGGACTGCTTGGCGCGCCATTGCCTCTCGAGTGCATGCGTCGCGAGGAGCTGGGCTTGCGTAGTCGATCGCTGCTGAGTTACACGCGCCTCGAGCTCGAGCAGCTGCGAAGCGAGCGCGACGTTCTCCGCAAGAGCCGTCTGCAAGGCCGAATGGGAGGCTTGGAGGGACGGATGGATGGTAGAGGGAGAGTGGGTAAGGGCTGAAAGGAGCGACGGGTTGGAGAGGATGGCAGCCAGGTCTTGCTTACTGTAGTTGAATCTCTTGTGTTAGTCAAACGCTGCCTAGACGTTCACACCACGAGAAAATGTCAGCTAGTGACCAGGGAGGTTTTCTGTATTACGATTTGTCCTGCAGGAACTTGGGCAGCCACTGTTCCCCGGGATCCTCGAGCTCGTCGGGGGAATGACCGATGTGCTGCTGCTGCTGCTGCTGCTGCTGCTGCTGCTGCTGGGAGGCGACAGTAGCGACAGCAGTAGCGATACCGTTGCCGGAATCGGTGGAGTTGAGTGACTCCGCGATCACGTCCGACGGCGGCGGGGGTGGCCGTGGCAGCAGTGGTCCGGCCGGCGTGCTTATCCGGCTGGCTTCATGGCTTCCCGGAGGTTTTGGTGGCGGCGCGGGCGGGGCATGTGCATCCATGATCTCGTAAATGTCCTAAGGAGGTGCTTTCTTGTCTGAGGTCACGGGCATAACGACACAAGCCAAGGAATGTGACAGATAACCGGATGAAATAAAAAGGCATGTATTGGTTGGCAATACGAGTTCTAGTCCCCGCGCTCGGGTTGGAGCCCTAGCTACCTGCCTCGACTTATAGATCGGGGTGTCTCATCAATCGTAGCGGAAAACTTTTAATCGCTCTGACCACAGCACCTTTAACTCGAACGAAGCGGTCACTGGCACACCACACACATGTCATGTCCACTTTCAAAATACACTGTGCTCAATTTGCCAGTCTGTACCTCTTAGCTTATTTCGAGTGCGCCTTAATTCCAAGCCGCACGTGGCTACTGCTATCGCAATGTTACACATCATTCCTATCAAGTCAAGAATACTGTGGAATTGTTCTGGTACATCGAAGCCAGAGAAAGAAATGGAATAAACATACAGGACGCAGGTGCATACTACCGATCTCTAGGTAGGTAACCACGGCAAATACAGCCGTGAATGGCTTCAGCAAGAACTTCGTGCATTCCTTCCTGCGCCTCTATACATAAAATGTGAAGAGTTGTCCAACTGTTTTTCTGACGGCTGTTATTTTCATTTACGATTCAATGAATAGTGCGCATATTGCCACTGTACCCTCGCACTATCTTTGCAGTCTGAACCCATGAGCCATCCTATGCAGTGCATTGACCACACTTCCCCGGCTTTCCTAACTACGAGTCGAGCTGGACGTAGTTGGCAGGGAACAAGCCGGATGCGCCGTTATAGTGACCGAACCACCAGTCTTCATCAGGAAACTCCAGGTTGGTGATCTTGGCCCCTTCCGGGAAGCTCAGTTCTACAGACATAGTCAGTCATGTCCAATGCCCAAAAACAGAAAGTTATATAGCGTTGTCTTGGGTATCCTTACCATTGTCTTCGGCGGCCTCGTAATCGAACAGGGCCGTTGCCGTTGGTCCGGTAGAAGCGGCAGGGACAGCAGGGGCGGGAGGAGGCTGCGTCGCTGCAGGAGGAGCAGGCGATGGTGGTGCGGCGGTAGAGGCTTCGGCAGCCCCCGTCTCGTCATCATTCACCAATTCTACGTAGTTGCTCGGGAACAGGCCAGTCTCGCCCTTGGAGTTGGTACCCATCCACCAGTCATCATCGACCATTTCGATATTAGTCACGTATTCGCCTTCCCTGAGATCGATCTCGTTGTCCTCCGCCTTATCATAATCATACTGAATCAGAGCCTTCCTGCCGCTCCGACCTGCAGTGTCAGCGCCGCTGCTTGCAGAATGACTCAGCGCTTCACTGGCAACTGTGGCAGCCACCGCTGCCGTGGTTCTCGGGTTCTGGATCTCCTGGTCCACGGGCAGCTCCTCCTCCTTGGGCACCTCTTCAGGAGCTGGGATAGGACGAGGGGGCAGCCGCTCGGCCGGGGGCTCAATCTCCGGAACGGCACTACGAGGGACAGGCATTGCGACCCTGACTGGTGACGGCTCACGCTCTTCATAGTTCCTGGAGGGTACGGCGGGGGGTTCTTCCTCCTTCTTCTCCTCTTCCTGGTTTGCGGCTGTGGGTCTGGAAGGCAGACCGGGCAATGCAACACCGCCCACAGGCCTGCTGCCCATTGGCGGCGGCGGAGGGGTCGGCTCATCTTCACTACGAGTAGCAACGCTCGAGGGAGAGCGCGGCGTTGTCCCGAGGGGAGCAGCATCCTTGAACTTTTCGCGCAGAGCAGAAACGCTCCCTCCAGTCAGCACGGGCTGCTGTGGCTCGGGCTCAGGCTCGGACCGCTCCGTCTCGCCTGTCTTTTGTTTCTCCACACCGCCTCGGCCGAAGTTGGTAGTTTGGACAGGGGCCCAAGTCCTGCCCGTGTACCCGCTCTTCCACTCGCTGCCGCTCTTTTGTGCCGTGATGGTGGTCGCTGCAGGGGGAGGAGAGACCGCGCTGGGCGTAGCACCTCCTTGCTTGGCCTTTCTTTCTGCCCACAATTGAGCCGGCGTCTTGCCGCCTTGATCAGCAAACGTCCTGCTAGCGCTGCCTACAGTTGGTGGCGGAGGGACCGAAGGAGCTCCAAAGCCCATTCCAACAGGAGTTGGAGCCTTTGTTCCCGTAAAGGGGGTGCTGCCGAACTTTTTGGCAACCTTCGGCTTAGGAAGCTCGGTCAGACGTTCGGCTTGGGTGAAGGCAGCGCTACGTTCGGCGACAGATTTTAGAGGGGCAGGCTCGTCTTCTTTTTGCTGTGCCCGGGCACGAATAGCTGCGATGTCGACCTTGCCAACAGGCTCATAGGAACCCTTTACAGGAGTCGGCCGGTCTTCCTGCTTCGCCTGTGCTCTCAAGGCAGCAATATCAACCTTCCCGACGGGCTGGTAGCCGCCTTTGATGATATCGCTAGGCCTATCATCTCTCGATGGTTCGCTGGACCTCGAGTCGTCCTTGTTCTTCCTTAATTCCGCAATGTCCACTTTGGTTGGCTTGTAGGCCGGCTCCACCTTCTCGAGCTCGGTTCTCGTAACGGGTGGTGCGTCACCCCAGCCGTCATCGTCGTCATCGCGCCTACGAGGACGAACAGCGAGGTTGAAGGAGCTTGTCGTCACTGAGGTTGTTGGGGTGAAGACGGGCTTCTTAGCAACGGGGGGAGGAACAGCGGCAGGGGCGGGGGAATGCGCGGGAGCCGAAGATGCGACCGAGTATTTGGCGCCGGAAGCATCGGCGACCTTCTGAATGATGTCCTCGGGGACAAGGTCGGCCTCTGAGCGGGCTGTGATCTGCACGTGGTAGCCATGGAGGAGTTTGGTGACGGCAGCAGCATGACTGGTGAAGTAGCCCTTGGTGCGCTCGGGAACACCACCGCCACACCAGGCGATCAAAACATGCTTGGGAAGACCAGTATTGGGGTCCTTGACTTTGACAAAGGCAAACTGGATGCGGCCTTCGTTGAATTCCTCGACGAGTTCACTGAGCTCACCGTCTATGCAGACGAGTCGGCCTGGTTAGCTGATGGTCGAACGAGTGGACGGGTCACCAGGAAAGCAAAAGCAAAGATGTGTTATTGTCCTGTGCGCTGTCTGGACACTCACCTCCGGTGCTCTCAACCTTGAGTATGCTCTCCTTTGCAACAGTATTCTGAAAAGCGCTCACCAGGGGTGCTTGGACCGTGAACAGCGCCCAGCGGGCAGCAGTCGGCGATGTCGACGAGACGGCGGGGCCATTAATGACGGCCTGATAGCTGCTCCGGATGGAGGGGCCGTTTATCGAACAATTCAGTGACGCCATGGCTGCGGCAAGTCCCGGATTTCCTGCGGGATGGCGGACGGCAGAAAACTGGAGGAGAGAAAAGCAATTGAGAGGGAGAAAGCAGGCTCCGGAGGGCCTGACGTGTGTTCTTGCGAGAGGCGTTCAGTGTTGAGTGCGCTTCCGGATGGCCTGGGCCTGGGCGGTGACCTCCTGTGGCTCAGTGAACCGAGTTTGGATATGGGGCTCCAGATCCACCACCCAACAGCCAGCAGCCAGTAGTCGCGGGCCATGGAAGCTCCCAGCGGCAAACCGGTGGGAAGCCTTTGCGTCAACCTGGAAAGGGGCTGTGCTGGGGTCCACGCGGCAAGCCGCAAAGCGGGATTCACATTGGCTTGGCAGACCGCCCTGGCGTCTGCTGGGCCCTTCTCTCCTTTCAGCTGGATTTACTGCCGGTTGGGACCTGGCCCGATGCTACGGAGCGCGAAATAATAACTATTGCAACCACGCCCTTCCTGTATGTAATTTCGCGTAAGCGTCACTATTGTAAGTTTCAGCACTGTAAAGTTCTCAATACGCCGCCAGATGTCCCCACGATGGCCTCCTCAGGTACAAGGATACCGTGCAAGCGAGGGAGAAGCGCATGAGGGGACACCGCCCCAGAGCCTCCCAGACACAAACAGTTCTTGGCATCTGTACTCGTGAACTCGCGGCTGGCGCACAACTTTCACCTATTCTTCCTCGTCAAACCCTCACAATCTTAGAGCATCACTGAAATAAAGCCCCCAATAATGTCAGCTGCCGAGTATTATCAAAATCATCCATTGCAAGGTCAGAGCGGGAGCGCTCCGCCGCTGGACACTCCCGCGCCCGCTACTCCTCAAGCATACACATACAATGCTCCGCCGCCTCAGCAACCCTACTATCCACAGCATCCTCAGCCTGTAAGCAATAACAGCTCCCCATTGATGCTGGCAACCTCACGGCCCATTGAATCCGTGAATAAGAACAAATACACTGACAATTGGTCCTTACGTCATGTGGCTTGCAGTCATATGGTGGCCCTCCCCCGCAAAACTATGGTTACTATCCGCCTCAACCACAAATGCAGTATCAGCAACATCCTCCTCATACTCAGAAGAAGAACAGCGATGGCTGCCTCAAAGGTTGTCTGGCAGCACTTTGCTGTTGTTTCCTGTGCGAACAGGGATGCGAATGCTGCGCCGAATGCTGTGAGTGCTTAGTCGACATGTAAAAGCGGGAGACGAAATAAAAACATCCTGCCATCATCTAAAGGCATACCTATCCCCATATGGTTTGATGTGGAGAATACCAACGGGTGCTTCAAAGACAGCGGAGGAATAATGGATAAGGTATGACTTTCGTCTGTCATTATCTATCCCTTACACATGACTGTCTGCTGATTTTTGACCTGTTGCTAATACAAAGATCCTTGCCTGTTTTCACGGCGAGCAGCAATGATAAAGAATGAATGAGCAACCTTGATATGAAAGGCATCAATATCGAATTCCGTTGACTCTGAAGACCAGGATATCTGCTAAGCATAAGATATCATTCTTTACTCACATGAATTTTATATTTGAGGAATGGTTCAAGCAGCACAGCATGCTTTTTAAAATGGAGAAGGCAAAGCGGGAACGAAGAGAATCGAGCGCATCCAGTGTTGATAGACATATATACCGAGTCTAATCCAAACCTATGGTCATGCAGTTTGCAAAGATACAGGTATCTTACCTTGAAAATACTCAAATACTGTTCAATCTGTATCTGTGCATGCCTCTGTTTGACGGTATCGGCGGACCTGATGACGCAACATGCACTTAACCAATCAGAGAATGATCTGCCGATAACGTTAGTTGCGGGATATCCATCACCGGTTGGGGTTCATCATTTGATGGAGGGGCTGTTATTTCAGTGGCGAGGGGTTCGGATGCTATTCTCGAGCAACGACAGTTCAAAAAAAATTACCCCAACAGCCTTGCAGCTCCCCAACTTTCTGGTCGCCTCTAACAGTCACTACACACCAGCAACGCACAACTTTCCAGCTGAACGACTCCAACCCAACCTACTCACGCTTATACAGGGCAATCACGCAGATCTTGAAACTTCCTGGCTCATTCACTCACTTATCCATTCGCCTGCCAATTGCATCACATTATGTCCACTGTCAAAGAGATCACCAGCGTCGAGGAGTGGGAGGCGCACGTCTCCTCCCTGCCGCCTTCGGCGCTTCTGGTTGTTTCGTTCCATGCCCCGTGGGCAGCCCCCTGTGTGCAAATGGCGGCTGTGCTGTCGACTCTCGCCAGCGAGTACCCAGTAACCGAGCCCTTGTCCACTTCGTGGGTTTCCATCAACGCGGAGGAGTTGTCTGATATTAGTGAGGCCTATAACGTCACAGCCGTCCCATTTCTTGTTCTTATTCGGAATGGCCAGGTGTTGGAGACCGTGAGCGGGAGCAGTGCGGTGAAGGTGCGGAATGCAATCGAGACTCATGCCAGCAAGACCAGAACGCCGACCCAAAGCAGCAGTGCAGACACTGCTGCCAACGCGACAGCTGAAGTGTCAACAGAAGAGGACCCGGAGAAGAAGAAGCAGGAGCTGTTCAAGCGCCTTGCGGATTTGGTGAAGGCAGCACCGGTCATGCTTTTCATGAAGGGTACACCCAGTGAACCCAAATGCGGCTTTTCGCGCCAGATCGTGAATATCCTACGAGAGCACTCTGTCAAGTACGGGTTTTTCAACATCTTAGCTGATGAAGAAGTGCGCCAAGGGCTAAAGGAGTTTGCCGACTGGCCAACTTATCCGCAGCTTTGGATCAATGGTGAGCTGGTTGGTGGCCTTGACATTGTAAGTTCCTCTCCGGACCTCCACATGAGTGTTACAAGGTCTGAGGGGCAGGTTGCTGACAAATGCCCAACAGGTCAAAGAGGAGTTGGCCAATAACCCCGACTTCTTGGCACCCTACAGCGTGAAGTCGAACAGTGAGGTCTCTGCAACATAAAGTACATGACGGTAACTTCACATGTCTCGGTTCCCTCGGTCACGACACATCCCATCTGGAAACTGGCCATCTGAGTAAAAGAAGGTCATCTGGTCGTTGACATAGCTTTGCGCACCGTTGACAAGCTGCTGTCGTGATATTCAGCAAGTCCTGCAAAGCTTACGTCTTCCTTCTCTCCTTGCATGAAGTTTATGCTTCTAGTCCATTCCTTCGATAGGCTACTTTACACGAGAATGCTCATTGGAGCGTTCTGCAAGAACGCCACCAGGGTTCATGAAGCATAAGTTTCAGTTGCTGCATGTCACGCAGGACAGCTGTGAAAGGTGCATGTACATAATCGCCGAATGACTCACTGGCTCTTTGTTTGACTACGTGAATAGATCCCAGGTCAATAATCTAACAACATGGTGAATGTTTCTCTGCCTTCCACATCCTACTCCAGTCTTTGCAGGTTTGTAAAGCAGACTTGGCTAGGTAATGTGAATGCGAGCTAATATATTGGTTACTACTATATTATTTTAAGCCAGGAACAATTTGACATGAGGGCTCTAGCTATGTATATTACTCAGGACATGAACCAAGCAACATCATGCAATCTATAGGTGGATACCTATGTACTATAAGAAGAATTAGTCTCATTACTGAGCCTTTTTCCTCTGGGCTATGGTTAATGGTTCCTAAATCAGTTGTATGGTAAATTTACGTTCTACATATCTTACAGGAAGATAGTTACAATGTCCCGCATGTTCCGGGCCGTCGCTTGTGGGACACCCCACCCTTGCCCCACGAATGCCTTGCTGGCCCCACCACCAGTGACCCTGCTGCTACGACAACTGGAAGGTTCAGCCAGTCGCATTGCATCACGACATCCGTCCTCTTTGCGCAAAACAACCTGGAAGGGTGTACTTTGTGCATAGATCGTTCTCGTCCCCAGTCTCAAACTTCAACCTTTTTTTCTCTCCTTCTATTCTCCTGCTGCAATATCTGACATGTCCTGTGTGATTCTAGGTCTAAAAACACCGTTGCGGACTGTTCAACACCATCCAGATCCAGCTCCACAACTAAAGAACGATCATACCTACGGATTACTTATTAGTCTCTGGTTCTGGTGATTTATGTCCTCGGATCTTAGAGCACTGCATTGGACTACGCTTGGTCGTGCTCTAGCGTGAGCATGGAGTAGCGGCACGGTAGGAAGAGCCCTTAATATCGCCTTTCAACTCATGATCAGGAGTCCTATTGGTTTCCAAACGGATCTCTGTACGAATCTGCGTACCGATTATTGTTTTGACCCTTCAAGACCTTCATCCTCCACAGTTCTTATCTGGTTTCGTTTGTGCTCTGCTTCAAGCCGGTCCTTGTAATCTTCAATTATCGGTCCTTAACCATCGCCCTCAACCATGCCGTCGACACCCCCCTCGGTCACGACGTCAGCTTCTTCCGCTACTCGGTCACCGGAACCCCAGTTTCGGGTGGTCCGCAAGAGAAACAGGGTGCCCCTGAGTTGTCATCCTTGCCGGACAAGAAAGTGAGAATTTCCATGCATGTCCCCCTTGCGCTGCGAGATGTGCAGTTGACTAACGCTGTGATGTCAGATTGTAAGTTGGTATGCCCTTTGATTTGAGATGGGTAGACCCGTTAGGGGTTGAGATATCAGTCCGGGTCTTTGATCTTCTCCTACTATCTGTTTTACTCAAGCTCACACACGGTCATAGGAAGTGCGACAGGTCTCACCCATGTAGCAACTGTGTTAAGCGCGAGGGCCCGGATACGGCATCATGCTCTTATGCCACACCTGTAACTCGCAGAAAAAACTTGGGCCAGGGGGAGCCTAGTCCAGATGAAATGCAATCCCGCATCGACAGGTTGGAGGGCTTGGTGCTCTCCCTCATGCATGGAGGAGCAAACATTGATCTTGCAGCTAGCAGTCACATCTTGTCTGTCGCTGGTGGCAGCAGACTTGACGCAGTGTCTGGAACAGACACCAACCCCTTCACAAAGAGGGTTGAGTCCTTGGATAACAACATACAGGAGGATGAAGAAAGCGACATTGACGACTCGCTCGCTCACTCCCTTGGTTGTCTGAAGGTAGATCCAATTCGCTCCAAGCACGTCTACCTTGGGGAGGAGCACTGGCACACCATATTACTTGACATTGCTGAAGTCAAAAACTACTTTGCCAATCACAAGAGGGATTTAGAGAGAAGTTATGAGAGAATCAAGCTCAGCAAGCCCCCCACGGCAAAACAGCCACCCACGTTGTTGATGGGTGCCATCCCTGCGACTGAAGATGAGCTTCGCGCAGAACTGCCACCAAAATCCACAGTGTTAGCCTTGTGCTCGAGGTATTTCAGCTCGATGGACAGCTCCATCAACATAGTCCATGCACCTACCTTCTACCGTCAACTTCAAGGTCACTGGGATGACCCCTCGAAGACCCCAATCATGTGGATGGCTCTTCTCTATGCAATCTTATGCTTGGCGATGCTGAGTTACATCAAGGTTGGGGATGAGCCTCCTGAGTGGAAGGGTCGTGCGCTCGAGCTGGCCGATGAATACAGGCTGCGAACAGTGCAATGTTTGATTGCCGGAGACTACACAAAACCGACAGCTTACACAGTTGAATCCATGCTGCTTTATACCTTTTGCGAGTATTTCTCGCGCTGGGATGCTGACCTTGGCCTTTGGCATATCATAGCCATGACCGTCAGGACAGCTCTTCGAATGGGCTATCACCGAGATGGCAAGTGGTTTCCCACTCTGTCTCCTTTTGAGGCTGTACGTCTTAATCAATCTCCCAACACACATTCCATGATCTGTTTAGAATCCAATACTCACTCGTTTTCGTTGGCAACAGGAGATGAGGCGGAGGACCTGGGCCCTTGTCAGGATGATTGATGTCTGTTTCTCGCACAGAATATCGCTTCCTAACATGCTCTCTGACAATGACTATGACACGGAGTTGCCACATAACCTCTATGACGAGGATTTTGGTCCGGACACAAAAGCCTTGCCTCCATCTAGACCCCTTTCTGATCCCACACGGATCAGCTTCATGATTTATAAAGTCAAGCTCTGCCTTCAGCTTGGCACGATCTTGCAGATTACCAGCCGTGTCAAAAACCAAGTCCACTACGATGAGATTTTGCGTCTGGATGCTAGATTGAGAGAGACCCGCGCGGAGATCCCTCCTCACTTGAAGCTTCAGCCACTCAATGGATCCAAAGATCCGCTTCCACTGATAATGGCGCGCTTCAACATCGACATACTGTACCTCAAGATTATGTGTCTACTCCACCGAAAGTACGTTCCCCGAGCAAGAAACAATCCAAAGTATGCACACTCGCGACGCAGTGCCATCCAGGCTTCGCTGGATACCTTGCGCCATCTTGCCACCATCTACAGGGAATCTCAACCAGGAGGGGTTTTGAGTTCGGCCCGATGGTATTTTGCAACGGTAGCCACAAAGGACTTTCTCCTCCCAGCTATGTTAATTGCATTAGATCTACACTTTGACAATGTCGCTCAGAAGACCGACGGGAAGAGGGGCTCAAGTCACGTGCATTTCTGGACACGAGAACAGCGTGAAGAGATGATAAAGCACCTTGAGCTCACTAAAGACATTGAAAAGGGGCTAGCGGACACCTCCATGGAGGCTCTAAAGGCAGCTAACACTCTAGAGATCATGCTGGATAAAATCAAGAACGCAGAAAAAGAAACCAACACTGGGCCTCTTCCAGAGAGCGATGTGAAGATAGAACAACAGCCAGGACACATGACAGTCACGGCACTCAGCATGCCTATAGATGAGGTGGTGCATACTCAGACGTCTGGTTTTGATTCCCTGCAAAATTCTCTTGGCATCACTTATGGGGGGCCTGATCCAGGTTTCAGCATAACAAACGCAGGGTTGCATGCTAGCACAAGCTTCAACTACAACTCTAACACGGGCGGTCTTCCTTTGCCTGATTATTCAACGACCGCGCTAGGAGTTGACACAACTCGCTCGCCACTGACTGCCGTCTTGGACAACATGGCAGGCGGTGCCATGGATTTTTCGGGTAACCTCGACTGGGTATGAGACCAACACTATCTCTCTGGATCTTTCAGCCATGACTAACATTTTTTTTCGACGTAGGACTCCTTTGAGAACTACACCCAAACAGCACACTGGGGCACAGAGTCCCTGCAATTCTTCTCTGGAAATCCCGACCAAGCTCTCCAGGAGACGGTTCCCAGTAGTACTATGTTCTCTTGTAGTTTGGACCTGATGGGACCAAGCTGAAGCATTTTAAAGCGCTTTGTCGTCATTTTAGCAGGCAAATTTGAGGATTCAACAAGCAGGGAAAGGGGGGGTAATGAGGAGGCTCAACTACTGGATAAGGAAGTCTCAAATGGCTGTCTGGTTTATTGCGGAATGTCTTTCGAGGTCTATCTGGGTTTACACCTCCTACAACATTTCAATTTTGTCGGGTTTGTGGAACAAAGAATAACATATATGGCGATTTTCATTCATTTGTTTTGCTATGCTGACTTTCTGCCTACCTCTAGCCTCACATAACGCGTCATTCCTTGGTTCAACTATCACAAACCATCTCCTCCTAGCTGAAGCATCTCAGTCAGCCATTCGGTCCTTTTGAATGAGAATATCACCTCGTTCCGCTTTCTGTGGCCCTGGGCCGGCACTTTCAAACCCCAGATTGTGGGGAACAAGGTCGGGCTCCGTGGTGCAGCATTGAGCGGCTTGCCTGTTTTGGTGCATCTCCGTCCGCGCCTCTGGAAATGGGTGCAACCTCACTGACACCAAGAGTGTATTCCACGTGAAGAACAGCCGACAGCTTTCCAGGACGGCCCGATTGAAGTGCGGACTTTTTTTTTCGGATTTTCATCTTTTTGCAACTGGCATTTCCTCAACTGTCCAAGGCTCTCTCTTCTGCCCCTTGGTAACCATGGGCCCTCCTCACTCTGTAAGCATGAGACGCAAGCCTCCAAAGGACAGCAATTATAAATAATGGAAATGGCCTACACATTCCCTAGCAATTATCTAGTAATGATCTCTGGCGTCAGCAGTTATCATTGTCGTTGATCAAGCTGTCCTCAAGGGGTATTTGGGAAGAACAAATCAACAGCTGTTAGTCAGCCTCTCCCAACAGTATGGGCTCATTAAGCCGATCACTACTTCTTTTTCTAGGTATACTTCCACACAAGGCCAACATAGGTGCGCTGTCGGCAGCCGAGTGGCGGAAGCAGTCCATTTATCAAGTTGTAACGGATAGGTTTGCTCGGACCGATCTCTCGACAACAGCTCCCTGCGACCCGGACCAACAGGCGTACTGCGGAGGAACGTGGCAAGGGCTTAGATCAAAGCTGGACTGTATGTGTTGCCCGATTCCCCGCAAGTGTCCACTCGTACATGGAGCTTTCGAACTATAGAATAGTGATATACCTACAGCTCTCGGCAAAGAGCAAGGCTGTGACTGACACCTCGGAGAAGATATCCAGGGGATGGGGTTCACAGCTGTTTGGATTTCTCCCATTGTCAAGCAGGTTGACGGTACCTCTTCTGATGGGTAGGAGGTTTGCTCTCGTCCATGCCCGACAATTGCTGACCAATTGTGCTATATCAGATCTGGCTACCATGGCTATTGGGCTGAAGATATTTGGACATTGAACCCAGCATTTGGGACAGAAGATGACTTGCGTGAACTAGCCGCAGAGCTTCATGCCCGTGGCATGGTATGCGTAGTTTCAGTGACTTGAACATCATCAGATGAGTCAAATGCTGACAAGTCTTCTTTCTTAGTACCTCATGGTTGACGTTGTCACAAACCATATGGGCTACATGGGGTGCAGATCTTGTGTCGATTATTCGCGCTTAAAGCCCTTTTCGTCGGTACATAGCATATTATGCTTTTGAGGCCATTTCTTCGAGAGACTGACCAAGATCACAGTCATCGTACTATCATGCGCCATGTGCCATTGATTACAATAACCAAACATCTGTTGAGGTGTAAGCATTTGACTTTACTCTCGAGCTTTCGACCTGGCCGTTTCGCTGATGTGCCGCAGGTGTTGGCAAGGAAGCCACGTCGTCAGGTATGGCAAAGCCTTTCGATTGTCGAGATGACTGAGAGGGCCGAGTCTGACTTATGGTTTGTAGCTTGCCAGATCTTCGTACGGAAGAGTAAGTGATTCTCGATCTCTGGCGCTCTGCAGCCCTGCTAACTTCACAAATTATAGCGAAGGAGTGCGCCGTATCTGGAATGATTGGATTAAAATCATTGTCTCCAACTATTCCATGTAAGAAACGTGATTTTTTCACAGCACTCGCGCCAGCGCTTAACCTTGGTCCTCCTCAAGTGACGGTTTACGGATCGATAGTGCGAAGCATGTCGAAAAGTCTTTTTGGCCGGAGTTCTCGTCTGCGGCTGGAGTATTTCTGCTTGGCGAAGTATACCACGGTGACCCTGCATATGTTGCGCCTTATCAGCAATATCTCGATGGTGTTTTGGACTATCCAAGGTGAGCTCTTCCGAAGCCGAGAGGCTCCTGGGTTCTCTTCACATTGGTTCTAGCATTCAGGCACAGCTACTACTGGATTTTACGAGCTTTCCAGTCCTCAAATGGACGTATCAGCGAGCTTGTTTCTGGGTTGAACACCCTACGTAGTAAGGCAACCGACCTCAGCTTGTACGGATCATTTTTAGAGAACCATGACGTTGCCCGCTTCCCATCCTTCACCAGTGACATGGTATGTCTGATTCCAACTGCTTTAAGCTTGCTGTCTTCTAGATCTTCCTTTGACCACTAACCGGCATGTTTTCGCAGGCGAGGGTAAAGAATGTAAGGAGCCCCAACCTAACGTACGCTTCTGACACCAAGACTCGCAAGTTAACACTTGTTTTCTAGGCAATTGCCTTCACTATGCTCAAGGATGGTTGGTGACTAGTATTTATGTCCAAGTATTCATTTTGTATGGTCCACTTACCGGAGTGATAGGAATCCCAATCATATACCAGGGACAAGAGCACCATTTTGCTGGGGCAGATACCCCCAGAAACCGCGAAGCGCTCTGGTCTTCCAGTTATTCAACCTCCTCTGAGCTTTACCAGTGGATTGCAAAACTGAACCAGATCAGGACTTGGGCCATTGCACAGAGTTCTGATTTCTTGACATACAACAGCCACCCGATTTACTATGACAGTCACACCATTGCTATGCGCAAGGGATCATCCGGATCTCAGATCATCGGAATCTTTACAAACCTTGGATCATCACCATCATCGGTCAATGTTACTCTGAGATCGTCAGCTGCTGGCTTTTCAGCCGGGCAGACGTTGGTGGATGTAATGGTTTGTACCGCCCATACAGCTGACTCTAACGGAAACCTTGCCGTAACGATTTGGAACGGCCTTCCCAAAGTCTTGTATCCCCTGAATCGTCTTATTGGAAGCGGCATTTGCCCTTCTTTGATCGATCTTAGACCAACTGCCACAGACATAACGTCGACAGCCATCGAAACATCCACACCAACCAGTGAGCGCTCACCGGACGGTATTACTTTTGGTTGATTGAATTTGCTAACACGGTCCTGAAAGGCACCTCCGGCTGTTCTCTGATATCGGTCTATATCACATTCAATGTCTCGGTAACAACTGACTGGGGGGAGACAGTCAAGATGTCAGTAATGAGAGATGCTCCCCCATTTTGTTCAGTTACGGAAAGGGTGCTCCCTTGGGTAACAGCTAACTGACGTGATTACAATCCTTAGCACTGGCAATGTTCCTGCTCTCGGTAACTGGAATACGGCCGACGCAGTGGCTCTTAGCGCAGAAGGGTATACGTCAAGCTACCCCATTTGGTCGGGTACTGTCAGCTTGACACCTAGAACTGTGATTGAGTACAAATTTATCAGAGTTGGCAGCTTAGGGACAATAAGCTGGGAACGTGACCCGAACCATATCTACACTGTGCCCTGTGCAACGGCAACTGTCAGCAGCTCGTGGCAAGGTTGACTCGTGGAGTTCCTGCGTGCCACAACATAGTCTAGCCTGCGAGAGCACCGAAGAGGGGTTAATGGAATTTTATGATACTATATATTTTTTTTCTCTTTGCCTTTAACCATTCATGTTCGATATTATTTATGAAAGTTCTACAGCGAGTGTACTAAGGGTGTTCAGAGCACTATTTGACTTAGTGTCTCAGTTGAATCTCGAGGACTCATGGTACAGTATCCCAAATGCTTGTTGCTTGTGTGATCTTTAGAAGCCGAATGCCTGCTTTGCTCGGATCCAGTATGCCATACGCCCTTGATCAGAGCCATTAACGCCGACACAGGACATGTAAGCATTCCAGCCGGCGTCAGTGCCGGTTTTAAGTACGTCGCGGACACTATGGTCACAATGCTTCACCAAGAACCACCCAGCGGATCCAAAGTTATAGTCATCCAGCGTGACCATGGCTAAAATTTGGCTGAGACTCTTCCCTGATATCTCATCATCCCCAAAGAGATCGGATGCATACTCGGTGACGAACTGCGGCACTTGTTAGTGAGGTTACTTACATTATACCAGATAGATATGATAATTTGGAGAAATAGAAGCAGATTTAGCATACCTTTGGCATCATCATATTCGCTGTCCCCTGGCCCTCGACACCAGGAAACACGTTATGCTTGTATCTAAAATCGACGCTCTCGAAACCCATCAAGGCAAGCAAGGCAGCCTTCTCCTCGTTACTGAAAGGGATGAGAGCTTTGGCGACAAATGGAGCAGCTTGTTCGGCTGTGCGGCACTCGTTAGGAAACTCTGCGCCCTCACATGAGGTGGATTTTGGCATGATGGCTTCAATAACCGTCACAATGTTAATATTTTCAGAGGCTTGAGAATCCCCAAGAACATATGTAGTATTAGATGCTTGCCGGGTCAACAGGGGCGATGCAACGGTGCAGGCGCCAAATAAGAAGGAAGAAATGACTTGGGTCTGCATCGTGTACAAGGTGCACGACCGATCCTATAATGTTGGTCTTTAACCGCAGCAATATCGTGTCAAACGCAAGAGGTATTGATGTTCTTGGGAGCGCAAATAAAATACATAAATGCCGCAAAGCAAGAAATACAAACTTCATCAGGGGCCAGAGGTGGCCTGTTACCCAAGATGGGGAAGAACAAAGCACCCATTGTCAACGTAACAAGGAGTATGTTCATCCTTTTGCTGTCGGCCCCTGACTCGCCTCTTGCAACAAAGCAACCCGGAATCCCTGCATGGGACGACGGAAGAACGTATCCGCTTTTACATCCACCACCACATTAAACTTAGGCACCTAGGTACGAAGTAAGGCCACAGGATTGAAAGCGGTCTTGCAGAGGTCACGGTACTCCGTTTTATTGTGGTAAGATGAACGTTTATCTAACATCCTGCAGCAATCCTTGGGCATGCGAAGCATTTGCCAGGCCCGGTTGACTGACCACTGTTTCTCACTCTCAGACACGGGGCCTGTTGTGCAGGTCAATGTGGCTAGTCACTTCTTCCACGATCTGCGGTCAGCAAGGTAGAAAAAGCGACAGCCAAATCATGAGCCTGCAACAATAAACAGCGCCTACTTTGAAAGTCCTCTACTCGGACTCTAACTCAGCCTTTCAACTTGATTGGATGCTTCAGGTTTCACATTACTGCCCCCAAGTCCTTTCGGGATTATAGAAAGGATGCGAAGAGTGTACAAGGGCTTACACCACAACTCTAGAGTGTTCAGGAGTCAGAGACAAGGTTTACATAACGATCTTGCAAACTTCTAAAGCATTAGGCGCAAGTGTGCACACAGTGGCCAGTTATTCAATGCTAGAAAAAGGGAAGAATTATGAGCATATAACAAGGCATCGATGTAACTACACTCTGCGAACATCTAAACCATGCAGCCGAGAAGGATTATAGTTCGAGTCCGTAAAGATAACAGTACGCGTGTCATTGAACAGCAAACCAGTATACGTCATTGAAGACCACATCCAGTCTGCGCTGAGACTTAATGCAGGACTGACATGCGCAAGACATTTTCGAAGAGAGCCTGGTAGTGCAGTAGGTTGCTTATTACCCAATATGAGTGAAAAGCCTTGCATCATACTCCCCATAATAAGCTGATCCGGACCGACGGTCAACAGGCCAGGTTTCGGGCGCACTACTGCCCCTGGGCCCATCTCTGGGGACAACTGGCTGACCGCCGTAGAGGAGGCGCGATTCGTGACTGGGATGAGGACCCGCATCGCCACGGTATACTCTCCGCTCTTCATACGCATACCTGGGATCTGGTTCGCGTCGCACTGGGCGCCGGATATAGTATTCACCATTCTCGTCTATTACGTGGACGATTTCATATGCCTCAATTGGAGCCCATGATCTGGTCCGTGACTCATCTGGATAGCGGCGATATTCAGCATCTGGTGGGAATGCATCATAGCCACGATCGTTCGGTCGTCGTGCGTGATACCTGAAGTATTCCTCCTCGGCATGCCGTGAGCCGGGATAAGCGGGCCGAGAGCGCCCCGCACCATTCGGGTTACTCTCGAAAGGTTCCACGACAGAGTGTGGTACGTGTCCGAGAGGTCTTCCCGGTGAGCTGGGCTCCCTGTGAGAAGGCGAATCATGCCGCCGGTCTCTAATGGGAGACTTCGTATGACTACCGTGGTCTACATGTGGAGGGGGTGAATGTGCTGTCAAACCAGAAACGGATTCACGGCCTCCGATGGTGGAACTGCCCTCTGCAAACCGGCCAGTATTCGACTCGCGGCCATAAGATTGAGAGTGCGAAGGGTATCTTTGCACAAAGCGTGACTCCAACGCATCAAGCAAATTAGGGGTTTCTTCTTTGATCCTGGAGGAAGCTGTATAGCGATGCACAGGACTAGGGTTTTGGTTGAGCTGGGATGACTGAGTCACCAATCGGGATGTTTCCTGAGTGTACACAGCAGCTCGTGACCCTGGGGATCTGTGCCTCTCAACAGCTGAATGTGCCGATGGAGTCCCAGAATGCTCAGTGTACCGTTTCCCGCGTATGTCGAAATCCTTCCGTGATGACTCCCTATCATTTATGTTGGCTCCCGCACAATGCGCATGGCTAGATGAAATGCTTCTCCCTTTCCCGCTTCCTGTCCGATCCCTCCCAGTCACTGACAGTGCTTCGGATCTAAGGAGGGATGGTAGCGCGGCTGCTATTAATTCTTTTTCATACTCATTCAGGTCAAGGTATGAAAGGTCTTTGATGTCCCCCAGGAATACCATGTCTTCCACCCAGTCGAGCCGAGGCGGGCTATGATGAGCGGGCTGCTGCTCCATTGGTGTCACATGCTTGATTTGGAAATGGTTTGCCAGCTGTGGGAGAGAAAAGGACTTTCGATCTCGTTCCACAGTCAATTGGTTGTCCAAGTGTAGATGACAAGCCTTGCAAATGAGTCCATTGACATTGCGGACCGGGCGCATATCCTTATGGTTGGACAGGCCATCGATAAACAACGAAAGCGGAGGGTTTTCATGAAACCTAGATCGAAACCTTTTGGCTGTGTGATGGATTGTGACGTAAACCTTCACGTTACCAGGAAGATTGCTGATCGCTCCGAGCAAACGCCAAAGTTCGCGTGAGTTTCGGGCAATATCATCCAGCCTTAGCTGATACAGGTCGGGGAAGGCTGGGGGTTGAGCAGGCACATGCGAAGAATTGGCGTTGCTAGAATATGATCCATAAGGTCGTTCGTAGTGCCCAGGTTGAGAGGGTGCATAACCGTGCGCCGGCTCGGGGTTAGGCACAGGCAGCTGTGAAGGAATGGGGACTTGACGGGGCGGCGGATAGGGAGCAGATGGAACTGGATAAGATGAAATAGTCTCGTACGTGGGTGGCGGCACAACTGGAGGAACTACAGGCACTGGATGGTACTGTTGCGAAGGAGGAAGAGGTTGTGGTGGTGGTGGTGGTTGGCAATAATCTCCATACACTGGGGGATTGTATCCGTATCCTGTTGGTGGTGGATAAATTGGAAGCTGAGAAGGCGCGGCGGGGGCAGGTGGGTAGGGGTAACTTGCCGGCGCGGGCGTGTGGGCTGCAAGTTGATATCCCCCGGAGCCGTGTTTGTACACCGGAGGGAAAGACGGAGCGGACTGCCTGGCAGGCCTAGGCTCTGCCCTAAACGGAGGATGTTTCGGCCACTCGGCTCTCCAGTATACAACAGCATTTCCGCGGCTAAGTGCCGTTGTGTGCTTCGCTGCATAATGCTGAATGACTCCTTCGAATCCGTAAGCCCTGCAGTTCCCTTCGCAGTCATTGCAGTAGAAGATCTCCTTGCGAAAACGGTCGGTAAGGGGCCTTATTTTGGTGTCAAAGATCCATTTCATGTTTTCCAGGGTCAGCTTCTGCGTGAAGGGCCCGTCAGGCGGGTCGACAGGGAGCTTCTTGTTTGCTGCCCTGGCAGCAGCATGCTCCTTCTCGACTTCAGTGTAGAACCGCTTGCGGACATAGAGCAGGACTTCTACGGCAAACCGCGAGCAGTTGTCTTTCGTCACCTTTTCTTTCGCCAAAAGCTCCCGTATGATTTTGTCGGTGTAGCCAGATATCTTGGCACGAAGAGGGGCTTGGACTTCTTCCCATTCCTTGTCAATACGGTCTCGGGCCTCTTTGGAAAGGGCCATGGTTAACTCCAGGCCTTGGAGATGCTGTTGTCCCGGGGTATTTGCTGCATTACTCTCGCCGTCCCCGACATCTCGAAGCTTCTCTGCATTCGGGCGCGCCGAAGTGGAAGATGATGTCTCAGTCAGGGAAGGTTTGCGGATGGCGGAAGCAGCAGGGAGCTTTTTCGCGTAGTCTGGATATAGAAGCGAGCGCATCTTAACAACCCCTCCAGAAGACTCCCATTTCTCCCACTTCGCGGACTCCTGCCGCAGGTCGCTGCCACGATCTGGCAAGCCCTTTAGCCACTCGCCCATGGTCCCTTGACCCATGTCCTTGACTTGGAGGAATTCTTCAATCAAGGCTTGATAGTCGGACGAAAGATACAGCTTCCTAAGCTTTGTATCGGAAGGCAAGGAAGCCTGCTTTAGGGTAGTGCTCGAAAACACATGCTGATCTTTTGTAACAAGCACAAAAGGGAGAGCCGGCAGGATAGCGACTGGGGTTAGCGAAGATACCAACAAGTCTTGCTCCTGTAAAACCGTTAGACAGGACGGACAGATAGAGCAGTTAGGTGGCCGGTTGCCTACCTCCAAGGTGTTTTCCAGCAGACAGGAACCGCAGAAGCGAGCACCAAATGCCCAAATAGCCGCCACACCATCTCGTCCAGGCCCCGGAGATCGGCTACCAGGGGTCCCTGTTGCGGACGACCGTTCATCAAGCTTGCCACAATGTTGACATCTGTGCGAACATGCAAGCCGCCACATCTCCAGCTCAGTCTTGGAGCGAAGAGGGGTCGGCATTTGCGGCCAGAAAAGACGTCTTGAAGCCTGCCAGATAGCGTTGGGCTTCAGGACGCGCTCGGGTTTGACAGAGGCAGGCATGTCTCTGTTGACAGATGAAGCAGGATCAAGATAGAGATTGAACAGTTTGTTGACAGTCAACAACCTGCCCAAGGTCTTGGGGGGACAAAAAGTAAAAACACGATGCCAGATTTCAGGGCAGACAAGGGACTTGTCTGAGCACAACGAAGTCCCTGGGAGCAACCTGGCCCGCTTGAGAGCCCCCTGGCTATTGTCGATGCTGATGTCAAGCGACCGGCGTCGCTTAAAAGAAGTTGGGCGTTCTGACTGAACTGTTCTTCCATCGCCATGCCCATGGCGGGACAAAGCTGTGGCCGTGTCATGAAGACCGACACTCATCTTACAAGTGTCGGCGTCCTTGTTGAGTCTTGAAGTCATAAGGGCTGATGTCTCCTTTAAATCAAACGATCCAATGTTGCGGTCCGAGGGCTCATTTGAGGAGCTAGAAACAGGGCCAACTTGGCCTTTATGCTCACCATTTGGCGGTGCTGCACTTGTAGACATTAGGGAAATGGAAAGAGAAGAGACGAGTCCGGAAGGGAATTCAACTGGATAGTGCAATGGGGCTGCCACATCAGAAGATGGTCAGATTGATGGTGATATAAGAGGGAAACAGGCATATGGCAAGCGGGTTAACACTTGTCAGAGGCGATGAAGAGAAACGCAGGGCAACGACCATCAGATAGATCGTTGTCCACGGCGGAGAGCTAACAGCGCGATGCGCAGTGCTGAGGCGTATTCGACGTGAGACGTCTTTTTGAATCAGTGGGAGCTGGCCGCGAGTTAGAGATGCATCTGGTGTTCAACCTTCAATCCGGAGCTACCAAGGGCAAGTTCTGGAATCTGGGTGCAGCAGTTGTCCACCAAGCACTGGCGATTTAAGCTGCAAAGCCCTCGAGCCCGAGTAATATGCGGTCCGCAAGTTCACGTACTCGAAACTGTGTAAGAGTGGGAGAAAGAGCCCCGCGACTAGGGAGACTGATAGGGAGCTCTCGGCCACCCTTTTGCGGGAGTGATTCGGAATACCTTAATTGGGCTAATGGTGGATGTTTGATGTGAGAGAGACGAGGTGCACACAGACTCTGTGTGCGTGGTGCACGGTGACGGCCTTGACGTGAGGGTGTTGTTGCAAGAATGCTTTTGGTGGACGTACAAAAAAATGGTGGGATTGAAGTCGCGACGGAGATCTTCAGAGCGGTTGTGCTGCTCGGACTATTCGGGCTTGGAAAAGACTACTGTTCCAGAAAAGGAATAGTCCGATCTACCTAGTAGGGTGACTCTCACGTGCAATTAGGGCCCCGTGAGGCTGAACGGCAGATCCGTACCCACAATAGCCCCGCTGGGCCTTCTCAGCAGCGAGTCCCATTAACCGTAAGGCACCAACGGTGACGCCCTTTGCCCTCTGTCAAGGACTCCCTAGGGTGTTTCTCACAAGGCACGATCAGTGAGCAACAGATAAGCACTCAACGTATTTTGCTCTGTAAACCGTGGAATGATGCTGTTTTGTTTTAGAACCAGATTATTTTGTATATTCAAGGATATGTACTACATTATCCGTACACGGGGACAATTCTGCTGCATGGGGGACACCTCGACTGTCCACCTCTGCGTACGGTCTTACATCCATATAGACAGTTCACTCTTCCAATGATCGAACAGACAGTCTGCCAGTACATTCCTGGAGTATTTGATCGGGAGACGAAGATTTGAGAAGACTCAGGCCGTCTGAACTCATCCAGGGATTTCTCAATCCTGCTTAGTCCTCATCTTATGTCGGAATCTTTCAGACTTCACTTTGCTGGCCTCAAAAACAAAGAGTGCTTGCTTCGTCCAAGAATAAAGTCTTCGTATGGATAAAGGAACCATCCGCCCGCAACACCAGTCAACATACAACATACACTGCCGCCCAGTCCGCCCAGTCCAACGCCCCCGCTCGTTACCCATCTCTTAAGTTCAACGCAATATACAGAACGACTATCGTGGCAGCAATGGGCTGGCATCTCGATCAGAAGTCATGCAGGCCATCGCCTTCTAGACAACCTCGCCAATGATCTTGGCAGCCTCCCGATACGTCTGGAGCAGCTTCTCGCATTTCTCGCGCTCCTTCTTGACGGCATCATCCTCATAGAGGAGCTCCTCGAAGAGCGACTCCTTGTACAGCTCGCTGACAAGACGATTTTGAACAGTCTCCTTGCAGTAGTTAACAAGAAGATGCATGATAGCCTTGGGAACCTGATCAGCGATCATCTCCCGCACAATGTTGAAGTATGAGGTGATCAAGGCTCGGATCAGCTCGGTCTCCATCGCTTCCCTTTCAGTCATGGCAAGCTCGTCACTATTGGCCTAATGCAACTGTCAGCTTCCAGAAGGAGCTAAGTGCACGGAACAAGACTTCTTACCGGATCATTGGCTTTTGCGCCCTGCGTGTAATCCAGGTTGTCATCTGCCCGCATGGACCGGATAGGGGACCGCAGCGTCCCTTTCTCTTCTGGCCGTCTGAAGCTTTGGCTGAATGTCGGCTCAACCGACTGGCTGACGTGGCGCCCAATATTGGCATTGGGCAGAGGGGCTGGAGTCGTCGCGGCACCATCCTTTCCGAAAAAGTAATTGAGGAAGGAGTCCTTGGCATTGCCCAAGGACTGCCCGTTGAACCGAGAGGGCGACTGAGAGCGGGCGCCGTTGAGCGCAGCCGAGATGCCGCCAGGAGTGCCGACATCACGAACAGCCGGTGAGAGGCTCCGCGATGCCTTTCCAGGGGCTTTCCGGATCACAACAGTATCTGGCCTGTCTACCGAGGCATTGTCATCTTCCTCATTCGCTGGGGTCTCAGTTCCGTTGGCACCAAGCTCCTTCATCCTCCTGCGCTCACGCCTCTCGCGTTCTTCCTGAATCAACCGCTTCCTCTCCCTTTCTTGTCTCTGGCTGACAATCTGGCTCATGGCTGCGGCAGCACCCACGAAATTGGGATGGTTGGTGTTAATGTAAGCTCTTTGAATAGCAATCAGAGACTCGACGTAAGCAGATGCAGGCCCTAGCCGCTCACGGAGAAGGTCTGAGACGACTTCAATAAGCTTCGCCTGCAGCCGAGGGAACCGAGACAGCTCAGTAGATCCACAGGTATGGCAGATCTTGATTAGCTCCTCATAGACAAGCTCGACACAGCGTTGGCTTGGGGGCTCGAGAAGCTTGATCTGGGGCTTGACAAGCAGGTCAAAGGCCATCTCGGGCACAAAGAGGCTCGGCCTCGGGCCAGTAGAGTTGCGGATCGCAGTGCGGATATCGGCAGCCGACAGATTTTGAGTAGGATCGATGGATTCCAAAGAGCTGCCAAAAACAGAGTTGAATATATAGTAGATTCGGGCACCACCGCAAAGCTCCTTGGTTGAGATCTCAGTCGAAGTACCGTCGATCGAGGAGATGAAGGATGTCGCGAAACGGGTCATGAGCTGGAGGATCAGAGAACCGCGATGCTCCTTGCCGCTGAAGTGCATATCACCATAGCTGGCAAGTTCCTGCTGGGTCTGGCCCATGAGAGTATTCAGACGAGCCTTAATATCCGGTAGGCGGTCTCGGATATGAGCCATCAAGGTCTGGTTAAGGGTTTTGGCCAGGAATTGGGTACCGCAGCGGTTTGCAATGTTCCTGTACGCAGGGTGGTGTCTGAAAAACTCAGCCTCGGCCTTAAGGGCCTCAGACATGGGCTTGTTGCCCTGAATATCCTGCTGTGACCGGTTCACGACACCAATCCAGCCTAGCTTCAGGGGGTAGACCCTCCCAGTCAGGATATCGAGTGCGTTGGTGCCGTGGTCCATCAAGTCGACCTTGGTCAGTACACCAATTGTCCTCCGTCCCAGGGGGTCGACGTGCCTGGCAAGTTTGAGGGCTTCCGAGTTGACAATGTCGACATTTGCCGGGGACACAGCAAGAATGATGCTGTTTGGCTTGGCGATATACTCAGAAATAAGGTTTCGCGTCTGCTTTTCAATGTCGGTTGGTTGGTCGCCGATAGGAACCTAAAGCAACGATGGTCAGATCGTGGCCGGACAGGGCTGAGCGTGGGGAAATGTGGGTTCTTGCCTTTGTAAGACCGGGGAGGTCAACCAGGGTCAGGTTCAAGACGTGGGGCGAAAAAATCTTGAGGTTGATGGGTTGGCGGTTTATGCCCTTATTGGTGCCTGCCACTCTTGCGGTCTCATTCTCGATCTCGCGCTTGACGTCTTCAAAATTTGTGAAGCGCCGGTTTGGGATGTGATGGAACTCGGCCCATTCATTCCGAGCAGCCTGCCCAGGGACGCCATAGCTGGGCGTCGGGTCATCTTCAGCGTCGTCCTTCGGGACATTGATGAGCTGCAAGATAAGGGGTCTGCGAGTGACGATGCCGGCGCCACGAGGCAGGAAGTCTCGCCCAACGATGTTCTCCAACACCGAGGACTTGCCGGCGGACTGGGAACCGACAACAACCTGCAGGGCGTATACAACATTAGCATCGACTGGAGGAAGGATGTCTTTGTAAGGAGCGCAAGTTGGCGGGAGCCGGGCATACAATCTGCGGGAGATCTAATGAGTCATTTCCGATAGTGTTAAAGACAAGATCCTGCAGCTTGTTAACAGTCCTCAGCAGGTCGTCGCCGAGGGCAGCCATGGCGGCAGTCGTGCAGCCGGGACTGGCGGCTGGGGTTCTAAACGATGTTTGATAACAAAGTCGAGGGACCCGAGCAAAGGCACGCAGGCAAACGGTAGCGTTTGCGGCTCTTGAAGGCTCAAAAATGCTGCTAGCAGAAACGCAGGAGAAGATGCAGCGCCGTCGAAGATCGCAGCGATGCCGCTACGAGCCTGAGGTCGCGGGGACACAATTTGGAGAAAGGAAGAAAGCTGGAGGCTGGCGGGGTGATGGGTCTTTAGTGCTGGCGGTTGGGTAGACGTCGTCAGGCCCGAACAAAATCTACACAGTAGAGATTTAAAACTGGGGCGATCCGGGACTTGGCCGCCATGGGTATGGGTACCCGCGAAAAAACAGTGGAAGATTGCAACGGGGCGCAACCATCACTTGGCCAAAGCTTATGCGAGCCCGGCTAGCGGGGCCCAGCTGGTTCCACTATGGGTCAGTGAGATGCCTAGGGCATCAATCTCGATGGCTTCCAAGTTCCCTGCGACCAGCTCGCTGATTCGGCGATCGCTTCCTTGATAATCGGCGATTCAAGCCGATTGGCTCCAGATCAGCTCACGAAACGCAGGCAGTATTGCGATCTCTCCCGGAAGTTTATACGCGTTGCTCCTCAGTTCGTTGAGGTTTCCAACTGTTCCCTTCTCCTTCATTTGTAAGGTTATTGACGTTTTGTGCTCTCTTTGGCTCTGCAGTTGCTTGGGTTGCTGTTATTTGACGTTGGTATGCTCAAGCCCTTCCAAGTCGCAGCAGTTTCCCAGCCCAACTGCATCTTTTGACCTCCTTGCCCTCCATCGGCCAACCCGATGTCGACAAGTAACCTTGACAGCTGACTTTCTGATACAACAATTAGTAGCTGTTGTCTCAGAGACCCGCCTTGTTTGGCCAGGTGCACATCATCTCAACAGCCCCGCAGCTACTTTACTTAGTGACCCGGACAGTTTTTTACAAAGAGATGAGTACCTTTGGCAGTCCAGGTGGGCAGTTGCCCTTGACGAAGCCGACTCCGTATGTGATTCGTCAGGAAGTATTGGATGTAAAGTGAGGATTAACCATACTTTTCCTCTTTCTATCTGCAGACCGCAGAGAGGAAGCTTTCCCCTCGACCACGACGGCAAGTATGCCTGAGCCAGGTTGCTCAGATCACTATTTACTCATATGACACGGCAGGAGAGTGCAAAAGCTCCATGATGGAGTACCTGAGCTGCCTCAAGAAAGTGAAGGGGGTCAACGAGGAAGAATGTCGTCAACTCGCCAAGAACTACCTAGCTTGCCGCATGGACCGGTTTGTTCTACCCAATGTTTTCTTTTGCTCAACGGACAAGCTGATATGTGAATTGTAGGAATCTAATGGCAAAAGATGACTTCAAGAACTTGGGGTTCAAGGACGACAGCACGAAAGCTTCTGCGAGCAATGAGAAAGGAGTCAAAGGGGAGCTTCTTTGGTAACCCGTCTATACGATGATACAACCAATGGCCAAAACGGCTACCATTAAGGACCTCACAATTCTCAGAAAGGCAGCAGGAGGTAGGAACTCCACCGAGAGTGTTTTTGCATGGCCATGGCAAGAAACAAGTGTGGTCTGCTCACTCACTGTATGTGGGGTTGCTCTGCTGACAGCCACATGCTTGGGTCGTCTCTTAAAGTAACTCCCCAAGTTCTGTTACCACACTACCTCGGCTTCGGTTTCTGCCGGAGCTTATGCCAAACTATTTATGTCTGCACATATAATGTCTGAGGGAGCAATCCATCTGTGTATATCGATGATAGATATTTCATTGCCTGTCTCAAGTTATAGGTTTTGTTGTAGTACATTTAGTTTTCAGCTGTCTTTTCAAGCCTGATGAAGGCCTCATCATGCTTTACCTCCCGTAGCCAGATGCTATGGGCAGCCTCCAAGGCGCACCACAAAGCTCCTTTCATCTCTTACAACATTGTCGGGAAGCAGGTTTGAGCTTCAATACCTTTGTCTAATACAGTCTTTGTGTTGCATGCTGACTTGAGGTCAAGTTGATGGAACATGCCACCAGTGGCGAGCAGTTCGATCAATGCAGACAGATTTATGATGCTTTACGCCGACCTCAACAGAACCGAAGGGAACATCTCCCACTCAGTCTACAGCAGAAGAGGCACACTTCTCTCTCTGAAGATGTGTGCATGAATCTGCTTCGTGAAGTGGGTGGAATAAATTGTGGCGTCGATTCAGGCCCTGGCGTCCGAAGATATCTGGCCATTGGCATGGACAAGTCTGCGCGTTCACCATGCATACTGGCATCGCCAACAACTGACGAGTGCCAACTGAAGAGCACACTGAAGCAATATCCTTTTGATTACGAGACCGGGCCAAACGAGCTTGCGATTGAACGCATCGCACATTACTTGCAGCTGAGTCAGAAGGAAAGCACAGTCAACTCATTGCGCCGCCTTGTGAAGAGCCTGGCCTCACTATTCTGTGACAAGAGAGCAACCTTTCTGTCAACCTCCATTGTTGAGCGCCTCGGCGAAGTGAAGGTTGTCAACGCACACTTCAGCCTTGATAAGGACAATGATTCTTTCCTAATCCATGACGGGCAAGAATCTCACTGAACCAGCGCGAAATCCTTCACGTCCAAAAAGCGACTGATGTGTGTTGATGGTTGTGAAACAGAACCTCGGCATGGTTCCATATACTTTAACAGGGGTTTTTAACATAAAACATCATAGATACAATTGCGGCCTTTGCCGCTTGTCTTTGGAACGGACTGAGTAGCCAACAGTTTAACAGCACCTGGATCTATTTAAGATTTGCAAATGTGAGTCCCGTTTCAAATAACGTCAGCTTAATGGTGCGAGCAGTGACGAGTTGCCAATTGGTGCTGGAGTGCTATGGATGGTAACAGATGTTGCTAGAGCAACTACGTGGAGAAAGGGATCGTTGCAGGGACCGAATCACCGGTCTACCACTCATGATGTTGGGGAATTTATAGACCAGGTTGGAGGACCAGCTGGAACTGACTTGACTGTTGACTCGTGTGACCTATTTGACATGCATAACTCTTACTTTGTATTTATTTTCACAATCCTTCTGAGTTTTCAGTTCATAGTTTAATCTAACTCATTGCAAAATCTAAAAAAAAAAAAAATGAAACAATGAGGACAGGACAATCATGTGCTGTTTGTGATTTAACACATCCTCTGATTGAACGACATGTAACTAAGTTCTCATGACAATATCTGCTATACTTTCTTCACAGCAATAATACAGTAGAGATGCGAGCCAAACCATTGCCATCTGTTTTTGGGCTGTTGAACCTCAGTCCCACAATTAGCTTGTGCATCTTCGCACTTTTGTCTATCTAGACCCAGTAGATCCAGTTGTTGGATTTTCCGGCATCTTAAAACCCATACTAGAGTCATCAATCAGAAACTGTACCTAACCACGGGCAGAGCGTCACTTACAGAACAAGAACGAGACCACAAACATTGTTCCTGTGAAGGCTTGAACATTAAGGTATGCATAAATGCCCGATGTCCGGAGGCTTAGGCCGATAACTTCAGCACTGCAAATCAGAAGTTAGCAGGCGCCGTATTAATGAACCAAAGCCAGAAAATTAGAACTCTAGTCACATACAAGGTTGAAGGCAAAACCAATACCAACCAGTATAGAGATAACGCTGCAGGGAATATTAGCGCCAGCCATTTCTCGAGGATAATCTCGGGGGGATGCATTTGAGTGATAGTACCAGCTGGCAACAATTGTAAGCCAACAACCTCGACCCCAACTGGCGCAACACAGGGCCAGATGTTGCCAGCAAACATGCCAAACAAGGCATAGACGATCAAGCCACCAAAGTATTTACCAGCAAAGATCCAAAGGAAGTAAGCGGCAAGGCCTGCAATCAGATTTCCAAGTGCGCCGACATTGATTCTCCCGAGCCGATCACTAGCGAGACCAATCAACGGCCTTCCAAGGCCCTGGGACACTGTTGTCATACACAGGTCGTTAGTTGCCATCCGGATCTCTCTGCGGGGTGTCAAGGATGATGATTGATAGGTTCTCACAGTTGAATATAGCAGCAGCGAGTGATCCTTGACTCGCTGTAAATCCTACAGATTGAGAATAATCCGTGAGAGAAAAGACGACAATTACGTAGGCAATGAGAGAGAAGAAGCCCCAGCCCAGGTATAACCAGTAGTCGAGGTTCTTGAGTAAGCCCTTATGGAAGGGCACAACAATCGCTCCGACAGCCTTATTCCTGTCTTTGACAAGGATGCTGCACACACCATTCACTACAAATGAGACGATAGCCAAGATGCGAAATGCCCAGGCCAGGCCAAGGTTGGAAATCATGGAGTTTGTGGCCAGTGAATAAGTGAGCCCGCCAAAGCCAGAACCACAAGTGGCGACGGCGTTGGCAAAGGAGCGTTTTTTAACGAACCACTGCGGAACAACACCACCTGTGGAGATGAAGCAAAACCCAAGGCCTATTCCAAAACAGAGGCCTTGGCTGAGGAGGAGGTGCCAAACATGGGTAGAAAAGGAAGCACAGATGAAAGAGACCCTAGGGAACGTATATGGCCAGTTAGCTATATGTTCACAGAAGCTAAGATGTGTAAGGAAAGTAGTGGCCGGCCAAATAACTTACGCCTCAAGGACAACGCCACACCGGAGGGTTAGGGAGGTCCCAAACTTGCCAATAGACCAGGTGACAATGGGAGAAACCAGCATGGCTGTAGATCAAAGCTATGATGTCAGTCACATTAACGTTCATATCCCTACAAGCACTCATGACCCGAGACGTTGGAAGGTAAACATTGGGGACCATACATGTTGAGATAGAGAGACCGCCCACAAAGGCGAAAGCAAGCGGTGAAGCGCCGGTAATCGTCCCTGACCGTAGATAGTAGGCAAGGAAAACTGCATAAGATGAGTTCAGTCCCCAGGTATGGGCATTAATGAGGAGAACCGCTATGGTCACAACCCTGTTTGGACTGTTAGTTCTCGGTATGGAGCAAAGGAATGTGATATATTTCAAGTTGATTGACATGAGAAAGGCGTAGGTTCAAGGAGAACTGACCAGCCATAACCGCCCTCTTTGAACTCTGTCGTTTCAGGAGACCCAGTCTCTACTTGTGTCTCATCTGATCCAGAGCTCTTCTCTCTCGGGGGCACAACAGCTTCAGCTTGGGCTACTTCCTGCGAGCACACAGGTGCCTCAGGAGCCTGGGTCACGACGCTGGTGGTCATGTTCTGAGCTGTGGTTGAATATAGAGAGGAAGAAGAGTCAATTGAGATAGCTAGGAGTGAATACACTTTGGGGTTGACCCCTATCGAGCCACCATTTGTCGGTTTTCCTTTTCCGATACTTTTTTACCCCGATACCCTCTGATGGGAGGGGGTGAAGGCTACAAAAAAGGGGAAAGTTAAATAAAAAGGCGGGCGGGGAGACTGGCAGAGGGCTTCTGGGACTGGATCTGGGACGCAAGCTCTTCATTCGCCCTAGTTAGCTAGTATATCTTCGCACATAGGGACGTATCTCGTAGCTGTGTAAGTGCAGCATGTATGTGTTCCAGCGCCATGCTAGTTTTTTTTCTGTTCCCGTGGGCTTCAGGCTTGTTGTTACCCTGTTCCTCTCCACACCCGCCGGGGGCCGGAGCCGGGCCCAGCTGGGTTTAGCGGAGCCGCTTTTGCAGCAGCCATTCCCAAGAGGAGCCACTCCCAGCGTTCCTCCAATCCTCGGCCCGTGTTCTCGAAACGTGCGTGCCCGGTCCCGACTGGCTGGTCCAAGATGCGACGGAAGAGAAGTCGGGGATGTTGTAGCGGTAAGCAACACAGCAACCCAAGAGAAAACAGGAGCCAAGGCTGTTCAACGTTACTTGCGGAACTGTTTCCCGTCTCTACTTGTAAGTGGCTACGTGTGTGCAGTAGACAGCAGTTTGATGGCGCATGTGAACAAGTGGGCGCGCAAAGCAAAACCGGGATCCCGGTACTGTCGGCTCTCGGGACCTCTGCATCGCTGACAAGCAAGCCCAGGCGACAACAGATCCAATAGGCTTCAAAGGCGGCACAAAGCTAGGCGGAACGGAAAACACCACGAATCGTCATTCGCTCAACGGAAGCCAAAGCCTTCTTGACGAGCAGCGCAACGTTGCTTACCTACAGAATTGTAGAGTGGGGGGATAGGAATTCTACAAATAAAAGCTTGAAGCCCTCGACCTGAATGGCCATTACTGAATTAATATTTGCATTAATATTTGCGCCTGCAAATCGGATGAGGGCGTCATGCGTGGCGTTGTATTAGGCATCATTTAATTTGTATGTTACCCTGCGGTAGGAGCCAAACATGGTCTTGGTTGGCTCCTTCTCAGTGCTCCACAGAAGGCTGCCACACAGTACATAGAATCCCATACATTATCCCACTGAACACATGTCACTTGGGACCTATTGAGCTTATCATCACAAAGCAAACAACACAACTCACTCTACTAAACCTAAAATTAACCAGGCAATATAAAATTCTTTAGAGTTAAGAGATACAATTTTTTCAATTGCATCGAGTTAGTATTGATTTTATATCAAGAAATTTTAATAGAATGCAGGTGCTAGCACAATGTCCCAAGCTTAGACCGTGACTTAGATATGTGGGAAAAACGCAAAATCACTCTACCGTTGACCATACAGGGAGAAAGAAAGAAGCGCATTATATTTCCAAGTTCATTGAGACATTATCTTTGATTTGGCCGATCTTTAAGTTTTTTTTAGTTGGAACTATTGCTATTGAGTTTTCGTCGTTGCTGACTTCTGTTTCCTAAATGTATGGGATTCTATGTGACTTGCTCCGTTCAGTAATTATTGCTCTCCCTCCGTGGAACACAGAGAAGAAGACAGCCAAGACCACGTTCGGCCCCTGGACACGTGCCTCATTGGCACTGCAAGCGGGGTACATGTTCACCAAGATGTTGTAGGTGAGCACCCATCGCCTAATCTGTGGCCTGGACTGTATATTGCAAGCCCAGTTTCGTAGCGAAGTGGTAGACGCCAACCGCACAGTCGCAGACCTGTCTGGCCAGACCCTTTGTGTCTGCTTGAAGCAGCCTTCAGATGTATTTGGCATTCGGAGCGTGTTGAGTGGTCAACTGCTGGAGAGGATGGAGCATGTGGAAAACCCGGTGCATTCACCGCTTCGTAGAGTCCACCAGAGAGATGGGATATAAATCGGTCTGCGTATTACAGGTGAGTACATGTACCGTCCCATGCGGTGCTCAGCTGGCTCTGGGACTGGCATCCAGGAAAGTAAAAGATTGAGAAGACGGGCAAATTTATTGAATGGAGAAAGTGCTCACACCATACGGATTCGCTAACCTGACTCAGGGTCTGGCATGATAAACTGAGAGCGTTTGGAAGGGTAGGCTAGGTATCAGATACGGCACGACTGACGACGACAGGCCTGATTGCCGATGGACAGGACTTCGAGCAAAGAAATGGGAACTCTGCAGTTTCAAGCAGAAACAGCTCAAAGAAACAGCTGGAACGCAGGATCCACTCCCAACCCCATGCAATTGAGAATCATCAACTCCACAAGATATTCGGATCTGTCTCAACTGGTACTGTGTCACCCTACCTTCCTGTTAGTGGGAAATTGAGAACTGTGCTGCCCCGACTACTGAAAGCGCCATGGTGGCCACAAGGAGACAAGAGGATCACAAATAAAAGTCAGGGGACGTCTCACATTGCAAATCACACAGGGCTGCTAACTTTTAGAACCCACGCTGCTGTTAGTCTTTTTATAGGCTGCAGACATCAAGCCAGACTAGATCACTGTGGCATGCCCGACGCTAACAGGCTTTTGGGGAGCTGGGGTAGCTGCGTGACCTGCTAACAGCTGTGGGCGCTTCCGCCTTCCTTGTTGACCCCTGCCTGGCGGCCCTAGCACAGGGCACAGCACCATCTGTTTGGTCACTGTGGGAACGACCGTGAGTGTTTGCACTGTTTGCCTTGGACGGTCCTGGACCCAATGGCAGGCTGGCAGCCGGCCAATAAACTATGGGGTTATGGTCGACCTTCGTCAGATGAGCTCGCAGGTGCAGACCGGACCCAAACATCTCGACCTCCTTGACTCACCTCGTCCCTTCTGTCCTTCCTCTTGTGCCGTGGCCCAGGGTTGCTGATTGTTTCTGTTGTGTCCCCCAATCCCACAAGGGCAACGTCTCCGTACTGCTGACACCGGAACAGGTTAACAATCGCTTCCCTGGCCTTCGCCGCCTTCCTTCCATGAAGGAGGTGGGTGCATAAATTCCCGACGACGTTATCTTGCGCCGGGACTTGCACCCCGGCCTTTTGGCTTCCTGGCTGTCTGAGGCTTTCGCTTGATGACTTGAGCCTGAGCCTGAGCCTGAGACTGCCAGTGCCTGCCTGGCCGTCCTTGTATCCACCGCCGGACCTCTCTTTGTTTCCCGTCTCATCGCCCTCGAGCCCGATTGCCGTCGCCGACCGAGACTGGGACCGAGACGAGCGACTCGTTCGACCACGACTGACGCATCAGCAGCCGCCATGTTCGCCCGAGGGAAGTCGAAGGAGCGCTCTTCGACCAGGAAGGTCACGCCACCAGGGCCAACATACATGACCAGCGAACAATTCGGTATGTCCTCGCTCGCAGAGGACAGGCATGGCTTTCGCTGCTATGTACAGGTTGCTAACGGTTCGTCTGCAGCGGCATACCTTGCGGACCTGCGCAATAACCGTGTGAACCGCCCGGCCGGTGCTCGCCCCTTGCCAAATCCCCCCAAGCACGATTCCACTGGCGTGTCTGGGAGCGCCAGGGCATCTGTTGATGCTCCTACTAACTCGGAGATTGTCCCTTCGCCGCAGAGCCACCATCAGCGCAGCCAGTTGGATGTCAACAGCCAGTCGCCATCAATCATCCGCCATGCCGTCTCACCTAGCATGTCGTCAAGGTACCCGACTCTGTCTGGTGGCCGGGACTACTATCCAGACAAGCCCGTTCAGCCCCTGAAGCCTTCCGAGGTGGTGCCTAGTGCGACTTACATCGAGCGTGGTCAGCGATGGATGGAGAAGGAAGAGGCTCACTCCCTGCGTCGCGCCATGGAGGATATGGATTTGAGGGATCGCCTGCGCAAACAAAAGGTGTCTGATGACGAGCTCAGCGAGGAGGAGCGTATCTATCAGGCCGCTCTCAACGAGGCCGCTGAGCTCGTGTGGCAGCATCAAAATCCAGGAAAGGTTCCCCCGCCCGGTGCTCCGTACCGTTACAGGCCACATCTGCGGAAGAATAGTTATGCGCATGCCCGCACGGCCAGTACCGGCTTGTATGGAAAAGATGTTGCTCCCACTGGCCTGGCTCGGAATTCCCACCACACCCGCTCTATGTCCGGTAGTTCCACAGAAGGCGACTCTCCAAGGCTCGCGACCAGCCGGACTTCGTTTTCATCTAGTCGCCAAGGGCAAGGGAGCGAGACGCCTCGGCAGACTTTTGGAAGCGGTCATGAGACCAATAAGCCGTATGGAGATGTCGCATCTGGCACACCTTCCGCCTGTGTTCCCGGAGCGCGTGCTAGGGGCAGGCAAAGGAGAAACATCAGCGGGGAGGTTGGCAAGCCTTTTTCGCCAGATCAGATCTGGGAAGAGCCGGATGCCGAGACGTCAAGCCAAGCTCAACATCCGATACGGGATGAGGAGACGCCGCTTCGGCCGAAGCCAAGTGATCCTCTCAACAGGGCCCCCGTTCTCCCCAGCGGATCGACGAGCAACACCGCATCTCGATCGTCAGTCCAAAAGCTGATCTCGAAGTACGAGATTCACCGGAACCCTCCAAGCCAGTCCCGGAATCCCGAGTACACCATCAATGCTCATCTTCCTACTGCTACTTCCCGCGATGATGTTCCTCGCAAGCATGGCATGGAGATTCGCAGCGAGGATATAAGACAAGCTACGAGCAAGAAGCTGAAGGACCGCAGCCCAAAGCTGCCCACGCCTTCTGCCGTCAGCGATAGTCCTGGTCGACCTATCGTAAGCTTCGATAAGAATTGGAAGCCCCCAGAGGAGGCTACTGACGAAAGGTCAGAAGAGTCAAGATCCGGCCGCAGAATCGGCCCTGCGACGGTCCTCGTCCCGGGCAGACTTGATCAACAGCAAACACAGCGGCAAGCGCAACAAGCGATCCCTGCTATCTCTGTTGCGAGTGATTCTGCGGCCTCGTCAAAGCCTGCGTTGCAGTCACCGTCGCGGCAGCGCACCGCCCACCCCCCTCACCCGCCTTCTCTTCAGGTAGATGCGCCTACTCCCTCTTCCATCCCCACCATCGCTGTCTCAGACTCTTCCTCCTCTTCTCCAACTCCCCCCTCCATCGTCATCGAGCCAGATGGAGGGGCGAGGGATGGCCCTAGCAGCCCCGTCATTGTAACCCCTGACGACAACAACATCAACAACTCATGTAATGGTTCCTCTCGACCGCTTCCTACTCCCCAACCCGGAGCCCCGCGTGTTCGACATCAGCCTCGCCCACGCGACCCCTGGCCCTTAGACAATCATTCCTTCTCCACGCGTTCTGCTGCGCGCTGTCATGAATGCAACGGGCCTATTCAAGGTCGTTTTATCTCTCTTGCTGGCAGCACAGAGCGGTTTCACCCAGAGTGCTTTACGTGTTACGCCTGTGGCACTTCTCTCGAGGCTCTCGAAATTTCACCTGAACCAGAAGAGCACCGCGCGGCCCGTTTGGACCGCATTCGTCGCCGGCGAGCTGGAGAGATCCTTCCCGAAGAGCCCGGCAAGACCATGGCCGAAGACGGCGACGAGCGCCTGCGTTTCTACTGTCACCTTGATTGGCACGAGCTCTTCGCCCCGCGCTGCAAACATTGCAAAACTCCCATCATGGGCGAGCACGTGGTGGCATTGGGCGCCCACTGGCACATCGGCCACTTCTTCTGCGCCGAGTGTGGTGAGCCGTTCGGCAAGGGCCAGACGCATATCGAAAAGGACGGCTATGCGTGGTGTGTCAGCTGCCAGACGAAGCGCACCGAGCGGCGTGCGCCGAAGTGTCGTAAGTGCAGGAAGGCTGTCATTGGTCAGTACATTAAAGCGCTTGGCGGCGAGTGGCATGATGAATGCTTCCGTTGCGGGAGTTGCGGCGGCGGATTCGACGATGGGCAGATCTTCCCTCTTGAGGGGAGAGCACCGCCGGGGGAAACATTTGTCCTGTGTACCAGGTGCATGGAGATGGAGTTGAAGGCATGATACAGAATGATCTCTTTTTTCTTGGTTTGGGTCCTGATAGATGGCAAGGTGGGCTGATGGTAAAAAAAAGGGAGGGGGAATAAAGGGATTTCCTTGGGAAAGTAGTTCATCAGGCGAGGATGGACTATTGACATCATCGATCTTTTCGTTCACTGGTGTTGGTTGTATCAGACTGGACTTATTGCTGCATGTGTCATGGTCTGTCACTCTTTTCTGTTGAAATTAGTCATGGGCCTTACCATACCTAGGTAGGCAGAATACATATGTAGTTATGTCCTCTCCTTCAACAAGCAGAATGTCAAGCATGGCGAATGTAATGGTTAATATGGGCCTATTTTTCACAGAGGATAAAAAAAAAATCAGATGACTGTCAATGGAACCGCAGTTTGAAATCAAGGTTGTGCTCTGTCAAATATCTCACTCCAGTACGCCGACCTTGCGTCCAACTGAGAGGGTTTGTACGCCAGAGGCTGTTGCACCCCACGACAGCATCAATCGTGATCGAGATCTTCCATTGAGAACTAGCATCCATTACCACTTCTCCATCCATCGGTCCATGGCCCCATCTGGTATCATCGTCTTTCACAATCATTGCCAATGATTATGTCCACAACCTCGCAATGTGGATAGTAATCTTGGTCACAATTCCACGATATTCACAACCGCGGGATAGCCTACGTAATGTTGGCCCCAGGTGTAGAATCAAATGTCCTTTATTTATGCGCGCAGCACTTCTGGAACTCTGTCGTGTATCGTGTCTCGACTTCTCCCGAATGCTCAACTAGTGTTCAGCAGAAGCCACCGACTTGCTCCTGGTGTACTTCAAGAGTATCTCCATCTTGCATTTCGAGCTGGTTACAGAGGCCAGGGGAGTCAGTATTGGCAAGTTTTTTTGGACCAAATATCACTGGGAACCAGAAAACGGGACAAAAAGGAACAGAGTTGTTCAAAAGAACAAAGGACGTACAGTATCTGGAGTGTCCTGGGGCTGAACGCGTTGACCCTCGAACAAGAAACGCACCGACGAGAGCGACTTGCCCTGGCGCTCACAGAAAGCAGTCATTAATTTCTCCAGCTTGGTGCTTCGCTTGATCTTGAAGAAGACCTCGTTGTTGTTGTCGGTCACCTTGATGTTCAGGTGTTCTGAGGTCGGGGGAGCCGGAGGCTCAGCACCACCTGGCTGGCTGGGACTGCCGTTGGGCTCAGCAGAGTCGGCCATCTTGTTTGCTGGATTGGTTGAGGTGTTGTCGATGTAGTTGCCGTAGGCTGCTGTGCGCGAGTCTGCTTGGGCTGGGAGGAGCAGGTTAGTGAGTCAACCAATAGCCCATAACAATGTGGTTGAGGTGAAGTTTTGAGATCTCGGTTGGTTGCCAAGAGTGCCAAAAAGACACAAATTCAGAAGGTAAGTGAATTGGGAGGTATAAGAACCGGAGCTGGTGTGTGAAAAGGCTATGGAAAGGCAGCTTGAGGGAGAGCTGGATGGAAAAGGCAGATGGGAGGGGCTTTTGGCGAGGAAGCAATGCACGGGGCCGACTTGCTTACTAGGTCCTTCAGAGGTAGGCAAGAAAGCAGTGCTGGGTGCTAAGATGCTCGCAGGCGGCTGATGCTTTGTTACTTCGTTTTCAGGCTGACCACGTGTTGCTTGAGAATTGTTAATTGCGCGATCGAGAGGAGGATTGTGGTGGCTTTGAGTCCCTTGGTTGGAGATGTTCGCGGAGGGCTGGTGGTCACTTGTTTGACTGGCGCCGTCTGCTTCGTTCGTCATGGCGGGGTTAGGAAGTGGGTCGTCGCTAAATGCAGCCTAACAAGTGTACCGAGCTTACGGGTTTTGCAGGGTACATCGAATGGTTGGAAGATCACCCGGAGTGCTGTGATGACAGAGGAACGAAGAAAAGGTTTAAGAATCTGAATTCTCAGGCTATCAAAGAGTTGGTTACACGCCTTGATTTGCAGGCTTTGATCAAAGAATGCCAAATGCGCTTTCCAATTCTTTGGTATCTTTCACTGGGCTCAGGAACATCAAGGCCAGAGGTGGAGAGTTTGCCTGTTTTTATGGTATTGATGCTTTTTGTTAAGGAAGTACAACTAGTCTTGTATCTGGAAGCCGTCATAGAGCACATGAGTTTCTTTTTGAGGGAAGAGGGAGACTTTGGATTACAACCAGCACTCCCAAACAGGATCATGCCTTCAATCATTAAATGTCAAAAGAATCAAGGGGCAATTCTTCCTCTGAGATATTGGAGCGGCACTGTACTCCACTAAAACCAAACCAGTATGCACTCATGTCAGATGTGATTTTTTTCTAGCTGAAAGGACGCAGGTCTCAACGACAACCTGTTGACATGGGAGAGCTTAGGTTTGGTGATGAGCTGGAACTCGAGTTCAGGTTGTCTGGTCTGTGCCGGTTAAGACTCAAGAGATCCACATTGGTTCAAACTTTTTTTTAAGAAGCTGACATCATAGCTTTTCACTTAAACCAAACACTCAATATCAGGAAAATAGCTATCTACCCAGGTTGGGCCTGATTGCTTTTTCACTTGACAAAACGATTTCCATTCTCTTTGGTATCGATCCAGCCCATATTGGCCGAGATGGTTGGTTGTTTAGAGACATGCTGCCACCAGTTGGAGCCTTACTCGAGTCTGACAAACGCCAGGGACTTGAGCAGGATTTAAGGAGTGATCCTCCATGTCATCCCCGTGCAGTTCGTCTTAATCCTTCGCCTGTTATTTATGACCTACAACTTGCACTGACACTTCGAGTTTGGACATTTAGTGTGCCATCCAGAGTAAGGAGACTGTCTCTGCTTCAACCATGCCCCATGCTATCCACACCATCACCCTAACACATTGACATTGGCAGACTGCTTAACAAAAAACAGCTACAATGAAGCAAAATGTACCAGATTTATCGACGCGCTTTATGAGTGCTGTCAGGCATTTTACAAGAGAAATGGCGATCAAGCCAAAACTGTCAGCTGTCCTAAACCAGAGTTGCTTCGGCTAAAGATGGAGCAAAGGAGAAAAGGCATCCGGTGACGCCACCAGAGTAAAGCATGGGTCAAAAATATGCGAACTGAACTGTACCACTTTGTCCAATATGCACACCTGAACAGATATTCAGGTAACTTGGAGGAATCATGGAATTGATCTAGGCTATCATTGAGCGCGCGTGAGGCCTAAGGGCCTGAACAAGCACCGACAAGCTTGTCCCGAGACTCTAATATGAATGCCATGGACATTGAAGAAAGGAGAAAAGAGAAGTCCAAAATTTGCACCTCGCGTCAAGCACTTTTCAACCCCCAAAATTGTCTGGCAAGTGGGGCATTGGATCCACTCGCTGTTCCCTATCTCTGGTGGTCCGTGCTCAAGGTCCGTGACAGGCCAGGGCCCAGGCGCAGGCTGAAGGCTGCTGCGGCTCGCTGCTGACAAAGATGATTTTTCCGACAGCTGCATCCATCGACGCGACGACCGCGCTCCGCTGACCAGGCAGAGGGACCACCATATGTCTGGTGGTTGCGAACTCCCCAAATATTCCTCCGTCCACGAAAACAGCCAGTCAGACTTGCGTGGGTTTTGCAGTCTAGACTGCCGACAGCTGTCAATTCGACCACAGACAATGCAATAGCAGTCCTTTTGGTCGTCATAAAGTACTACGCCTTTTGTCGTGCTTGCAGTTGGGGTGCCAACCTCACAATCCCAACTTCTCAATACGCTCAGGGCTGCCCGGCCAACCTAACGTTTAGTCCTTTCATCATCACATTCGCTCTTCCGAATCCCTAGTGCAAAGCGTAATGTCTCCAGCATTTGTGAGTCTTCTACGCCGCGCTTCCTTGCGCATGCCAAGGTCGTTTCCTTGCTCTTTCTGACGCCAATTCAGAACATCCCAGATTCCATTGAGAGCTCTCGTGGCAGCTCTCAGAGCCCCCATCATGGTCAGTTCCCTTTCTGTGTGCCTCAATACTTCATGCGAATGGAAGTCGCTCACATGTCGGTTAGGGCTCAATCCTGAGGAAATGGCCGATATTGAAGCTACTTCCCAGGACAATGCTGTCCGCGTCGGTGAAGAAATCGATTACTTCGCCGCCCAACTTGATCGCTATGATGCCGACCAGACCGGTTCTCCCCCAGAGCGGCGCTCCCGTGTATTCCAATTAGTCGATTCATACTACACCTTCACTCGAAAGAGGCTCGACCGACTTCGTGAACGCCAGGCGCGCCAGCGATCCGCGCAGAGGGGGAGTTGGCAGAGGGCAGGGTCTATCGAAATGGATCTTGACGATGCCGATGAGGAGAACGATGACATCTTGGACGAGGAATTGCAGCAACTAGAAGACGAGGTGCAGATCTGGGATTTGTTGAGGCGCATTCTCCCTCTTCGCTATCACGGTGCTATCCAGAATCAGAAAAAGGAACATGATGGTTCGACTAAAAGTCGCAGGCAATGGTGGAACGAGTTTATGGTTTCCGACTCGGTAGCTCGTGAGAGAAAGGTCGTCCTTGAATGGCTTCAAAACAGCGCCAGTTATGGCCCACCCATTGATGAAGTCGTGAGCGACCTCCAACATAATGCGGAGAGAGGAGACATTCTCGCCCATGGTTGGCTCCATACACGCCACAAGATCAAGCTCCAGAAGAGCGTAAACGCCTATCAAGGTGTTCTAGACCCTCGTGACGCCGCAGCAGCTCAGTCTCATCTGAGCTCCAATTCCCTGATTACTCAGCTCGATCCGGATGCTGTCACTCGTCAGGCTCGCAAGCTGGAACCCCAGGATGAATCCTTTGAGCGTGCTATCTGGCTGGGTTGCTTCGAGATGCTGCGCCGAGGTTGCTCGATGTCTGAGATCAGGGAGTGGTTGGCGGTTAGGACTGAGCTCTGGAGGGCTTTTTCGATTGCTCCCCTGCCCCTCTCAAATCCCGATGATGAAGAGCAACCAGACTTCGATCCAGTTTCTCTGATCTTGTGGAGGAGAATGTGTTACGCCATTGCTACCGATGGTGGAACGAGCGACTACGACAGAGCAGTCTATGGTTTGCTCGCGGGAGACATCCCCAGCGTTGAAAAGGTGTGCAAGACTTGGGACGACGTTCTATTCGCTCACTACAACGCCCTTCTCCGGACCCAGTTCGACTTGTTCTTAATCAAGCACGGCGGAGACGCTGCAGCAAAAGCAGCCCAGCAATTCCCTTCTTTCAACGCTGTTGCATATCATGGTGATCCCGCAACGGCGACCAAGCGTTTGATCGATAGCTTAGAGACGGGAATGAAAACTTCCGCTGAGGCCTTTCGTCCAGCAAAAGCACTCCAGGCAGCCATTGTCGCCGATGATCTGGATAAGTTCCTGTTTCATCAAGGCCTTTTGCTGTCGATTCGCGCCAACAAGAAAGAAAAGTCAAAACTGATCCCCGAATACCCATTCCCGCACGAAAGTTTCAGCGACAAGAAGTATTATGACTTAGGAGACCACCAAGGCTTGCGGATACTTGCTCATGTCCTCATTATCATCCTGACTCTCGACCGCCTCTCGGGTGTTGCTAAGGACAAAGGCCCTTTGCAAGCACGCCATCAGGCAGCCGAGAACTCCATTGCCGCATACATTAGCTATTTGCGGCTGGTTCGTTTGGAAGAAATGATCCCACTGTATTGCTCGAAGCTGCACGGCCCACGGGTGTATTCGACGCTCAGCAGGAATCTCATCCACATTGTTGATATTGATGCACGGCTGCACCAGCTTACGATCATGAGGAACCTGGGGATTGACGTTTCAGAGTTTGTGAAGAGTCAACCTCTCATTTATCTGGATGATGTTCAGGACGAGCTCGTCTCTTGCGACGCTAAAGACCAGTTCAAGATCTTGGAGGACGGCCCAGCGACTCTGAAGTATGGGCGGCTCGTCAAGCCTGACTTCTTTGGGGACGACGCCGACTACGTCGACCCCGAAGATGACGCCCTCATCCGCTCCATGGAATGGCTCTTGCTGGTTCCCGGCTTGTTTGTGGAGACCTGCGCCTATGCTGTCCGTATCTACAAATATTTCCTGAGTATGTTGGCTGCCTCTATTGGCTTCTTATCTAGGTTACTAACTGTTTGGCAGAGCGTACTCGGTTACGGGCTGCTCGCGCGTTTAGTCGGCGTGTCCGCGGCCACGAGATCATCCGCACTAAGTTCCCCAACCTCCTGAAGGATGTTGATGAGAACGATCCGGCAGCGTGGTTCGAGGAATTTGCTGCTGCTCAGCTCCCGAGCGACTTCTTAGAGTCATGCCCCGCAAGCCAAGAGAAACTGATCACAATTACTCGTCATCTGTGGGAGTTGGAGAGTTTAGTCCGTGCTTTGGACTCGATTGAGACGCTCACTTCGTTGGCGGCGCTCACCAGAGAGTACGCCAATCCCTTACGCCATATAAGTTATTTTGTGTCATATCTAACCTTTCTTGCTCAACAGGGAAAGCGTCCCAATGACTCGCGAGATGTGGCAGGAAGTCAGCCAAACGGTCCGCATCGCTAAAGCTTGCATGCGTCCAGTTCTCAAGGAGTGGCTGCTTACAACTTACGATGGAAGTAAGTCATTTCATTCAACTCTTCCAGGTTTGCCCTGGCGGAGCTGACAGCGCTACAGGATCCGTGGAGCAAGACTTCCTCGACATCCGCCAGGCCTACATCCCGGAAACGATCCTTGCCTACATTAGCTGCTTGCACTTTGCGGGCACCTCGCTCTCGCGCGACAATCTCCTGGAGTGCATGGACCTTGCTGCGATAATTGCCGAGAAGGATTCAGACGTGGCCAAGGAGTTCATGCGGTGCGGCAGGATGAAGGAGCTTGTTGAAGCTTTCGCCTCGGCCAGCAAGGCTCTGGCGATTTGGTCTGGCGAGAAGAAGGGATCGCAGACCAACTCGAAGAAGCTCAGAGAGCTGGGATGGTGAGTCGTCCAAATGTTTGACTTTGTATCAGCTCTTACTAACAGTCGGCAGGTCACGGGAGTTGTGGTCGATCAAGTCCTAAGATTATTGCCGCAGGAGTACATGCGTGGACTGAACCAGGCGTTTACCTGCTTGACTATATCCATGAAATACTCGGTTTGTTTCAGATAATCGTTGCTTGGTACCGGTACCTAGATGTATGGATTTTGAGTGTGGGCTAAGCGGCATGCACGTTTTTATCGGTCATCGGGATACGGGTGGATGTTCGCAGAGAAGTTATCGTTTCTTCCCCATCAACAACTCTTCCTCGATACTAAGCTTTGTGGCTCACGTATCACATGGCCCACATTTTCCAGTCTGCCGCTGGTTGCAGTCTTTTTTTTATAGAAATCTTGGCGTTCTGGTGTGGCAAATAGCGTGAGGAACAGCCCGGAAAATACTCTAGTTCATTGGGGTAGGTGCAATTAGTTAGGACTCTGAAATACATAACCTGCTTGCTTCCTTGCTTCGCGAGGTGTGAGGCTTGGTTTGATCGAGGACTGCAATGTTGTAGAGTTAGAGATTTGGATAAGCTCTACAGGTCTTGTGGTTGTCCCTGAGAGAATGTCGGCCTCAACCTTTATGTGTTTGCCTATCTTCTGGCATACCAACGATCCCCTTTTTCTTTTCACGTACGAAATATTCACAATGACATAATCAATAAAACTCGTATGTTCGTCTTCTTGGTCTTCCAAGGGCAGGAGAGACCTTGGATTGTTCTATTTATGGTAGATTTGTCCGTTTAATCTGCCACCCCGTCATGTGAGTATAGGTACCTAGGTATATCAACTCATTACACCATCCCAGGAACTTTCTTGACATCACCGAGCGTGAACTCATCATGTTTCCTGTCTGGACAGCTCACCTCAATAGTCTTGATTTGATATCACAAACCTGATCCCTCAAGAGAATCATGCCTGACCACGATGTCGATGAAAGCAACCAATCCGTCGCTAAAAGGAAAAGGTACAACCTATACCTCACCTCTTCGACCTCTATGCCAACACCATCCTACATGGACACAAACCTATACTGGCCACCGACCCAACAAAGCTGGAGGAAAAAGCTCAGAAAGTCATGGCCCGCAATGCATACGACTATGGTGTGGGAGTGGCCGGTGGGTAGGTCACCGTGAAAGCCAACCGCTAAGCATCCAGCAGTGGAAGCTCGTTCCAAGAATGCTATGGTCTACGAGTGGAACATGTTTGTGATGTTGTTTGGCGCGCGATATGGGATGTGCTACGGACACCCATTAATCCAGTCCCATGTGTACTGGAACCAGATCCGCTAAGTCTAACGACACTTCTACAGATACACCCATCCTCATGGCTTTCATAAGGAGTCCAACATGCGTACCATCCCGACGGCGAGAATGGCGTCGCAGCAGCCTGTGCACCTCTCGGCGTGCCCCACATCTACAGGACAGCGGCATGGCGACCACGTGGCCCCGATAACGGATCTTTCCCCTTCGCCATCAACGGCGAAGGGTGTGCGTTTGGCTTCATCGGACCGCGTCTTCTGCGCAAAGGTAGCTGCTGCAATGGGAGGAACGACGTTGTGGATATGTCCGTGGCGAGCAAGATGAGGATGCAGGAAGTCTTTTCGGGGGATGCGCACTCGTGGGAGGACTTTACTGAGCTGAGACGGGCGTGGGGGTCCAAGCCGATCATGTTGAAGGGGTTATTGAGTGAGGAGGATGCGAGGCCGGCGGTTGGGTATAGGATGGATGAGATTAATGTGAGCGATCATGGGGGCAGACAGCTTGATGGGGCAGTGGCGAGTTTGGATGTGGTGCTGGAGATAGTTGAAACTGCGGGGATGATATTACGATATAATTTAACTTGGGGGTGAGAACAGGAGCTGATGTGGTGAAGGCTCTTGCTCTGAGGACAAAAGCTGTTCCTAGTGGGCAGACAAATGATTTACGGTCTTGGAATTGTAGGTCAAAGAGGAGCAAGGCATGTTTTAGCTGGCCTGTTGGCTGATGTGGATCGGTCGATGGGAATGATGGGCGTTAAGACAGTTGGTGAGTTGAACAAGAGCATGTTGAGATGGATCATCTATGAGAATAAGAGGACTAGCAGTGATGAGAGAGCTGGACCGGATAATGGCAGCAAGCTGTTCAGTTTGGACATTCTCCTATGCCCTACCCGAGGATATCGATATTGATAATTTTGATATCCTCTACTGGTTTCTCCTTGTACGTCTTGACATTCTCGATTCTGTGTATCACATCAAACCCTTGGACGGCACGCCCGAAAATGGTGTGCTTACCGTCCAGCCATGGCTTGTCGAACGTTAGCAGCAGTGGTCAGTAGAGTTATTGAAGTATGAAATAAAACACGTACCGTCTTTTCCGTTGTGATAAAGAACTGGCTCCCGTTCGTGTTGGGCCCGGCATTGGCCATACTCACAGTGTATGGCTTGTCGTGTTTCAAACTACTGATCTCGTCCTCGAACTCCTTACCCCATATACTCTCGCCGCCAGTACCATCACCCAAGGGATCTCCGCCCTGAATCATGAACTTACGGATAACACGGTGGAATATCGTGTTGTTGTAGTACCCACGCCTGGAGTGTGTGACAAAGTTCTCGACAGCCTTTGGTGCCGCTTCGGGATACAGACGGATGTGAATGTCGCCGTATGTAGTGTGCATGATGGCCATAGTACCCAGCTCCTTTTTCTTTTCCTCGACCTTCTTTTGGTTGAGCACAATGGGCTTCTCGTTCTGCACATCTCGTGATGACTTGTTGATTTCTTCGTCATTGGTGAACATGTAGAAACGGACTTTTCCGATGCCGGTCGCCACCAATAATGGGTCTCGTGTCTCGGACTCCTGGAGAAGAGGGTTGTTGGAGGCTGCCATGGCAACGGTGGTGACACCCTTTTTCTGAGGCTGCCCCTGGTAGAGAGCTAGGCTTAGTGGCCGGAAGTTTTCTTCTTTGCCGTATACCTTAACGATCTTATTTGTGTAGGTGTTGAGAACCTTGATTCCGAGGTAGGAGCCAAAGAGAAGGAAGTGGCCCGACTCATCAAAGACGATGTTGAACTTGTCGCGCATAGATGGTGACTCAATCTCGCGCTCCTGGGCAAGCCGGCGACCGAATTCCACAGGGTCTAGCTTTTGTAGTGCTGTTCCCGCTTGCTGCATTTCCTCAATGGTGCGAAGGGATTCATCGTATGTCCGGAGGAGCTTGGCCGAGGCGAACTCGAAGAGGCGGATCTTCCGGTCAGGGAAGGACATGGTTACGAACCGGCTACCATCTGGGGACAAAGTGAGAGACGTAGGCACCGACTTAGCTTTCTTGAATTCGAATAAGTTCGTAGAGCTCTTGTATTTGAAGACATTGTCAGGCTTCTCGTAAGAGCCAGACGGACGCCAATACTCGATCATGCCTCCATCATCTACTGATATGACGCAGTCATAATGGTCGTTGAAGGCCATCAGTGATACGGGACTCCGATGGAGCCCGGTAACGGTATGTAGAAGGGCTAAGCTTTCCCCTCTGCCGTCATAGATTCGGATGCTGGGCTTGGCTTCGCTGTCAGAGACGGCCAATAGGGGCAACGAAGTACCCTTTTTATGAACCCAGCAGATGCATCTTGGGACAAAGTCGAGTTGGAGAACTGATAGGAGGTCGAACGTGACGACATCGAACAGCTTGACCGTCTTGTCGACGCCGGCCGTGGCAAAGCTGCGGCCATCTACGCTGCACGACACGGACCGGATCTCTCCCTGGTGTGCCTTGAATTCTTTTACGAACTCGATGCCTTCGGCGACCTTCTTCCAGAACTTGACCACCCCATCTACTGAAGTTGTAATCAGGAAATCAGTGATAGGGGTCATGGTGACAAAGGCGAGCTGCTCCTTGTGCATGAGCGATCGGGAGTAGCGAGTGGACTTGGGAAGAGCTGAGATATAGAGCTTCTCATATGGCAGGATGCGGCGCTTCTTCTTGGGAGCTTCAGAGGGCATCTGCGGCCCCATGTTATCGTCTGAGGAGCTGTCTGCACCACTGTGTTAGTGAGCTGGCATCTAGCCGTCAGGTGGGTATCTGATGGTTGATTTACACACCTGAAGCATCGTTCTCGGTGAACTCGGCATGGCTGCGCTTGTTGGACTTGACGTCCTCGTCACTTTTATTGTTACCAGATGACTCTGCCATGTTGTATGGTCTTTGTCTTGTGAATTGACTTGAAATGTTTGATGCAGCGCAGACTACCTGGCTCGCTGGCTGTCGCGAGGTTTGTCGCGTAGGTTGACCGCGAAGTTTACCTTCGCATGGCTGCAAAACGACCCTGTCAAGGTCTTGGCAGCTGCTGTCAAATCGGGACTGCTCCTTGGCGGCATGTGGGGCGCCATGTGGTGTGGGTCTTTTCAGAGATGCCATTGCCAAGACTTGGGGAAAGACACAGCTTGTGGTCTCCCACATCTTCAGCCTTCCTGGCATCCAATCTAACGGGGTTCAATTAGGACACCCTTCTGTCCGATGGATGATCAGCTATGGAGAGAGCTGGAAGGGATTGTAATTGGGAGGCTGGTTCTTTATTGTTGTCCAGAGGGACGGAAGAATGAAGCATTGTTTCATCTGGACCTCCAACACCTCGAAGCGTGGTTGGTGTTAAGGCCGATGCGTCTTCGTTCAATACCTCCATCATTGCCCCCCAACCGCTGTGATGACTGACGATTCGTTAACTGCTGTAGACACTGCTTGCAAATCCTCGACGTGAGCTTTGTTTTCTCTGATCGTCCCTTCAAATCCCACACCCGGCCCTTGTTTGTCGCGAAAGCATCGCCCTCACCTTCAGTGGTCCGAACTCGGATGTGCGGGGCCAGGGCGCCAAAAAACTTGCCCCAGACGAGTTCTGCAACCACTGAGTCGGATTGCTTTTACCTGATTGCGATTGGACAGAGTCACTGCGAAAAAGGAGTTCGCCCCCTTTCATGCAGGCCGATGGCCTGTTTGCCGGGGTGTCGCATGTGTTGCGGCCTCGCGGGATGCAAAAAGGGGACGTCTTTTTACTGCTCAGAGCCTAGCAAGGCCAAGGCCCAAGGGCAAAAACGACCCCACATTGAGTCATTCGCCCAGATCAAGTGGTCGAATGAGTGCGGATTGCCCCTCGAAACAAAAAATCTACGAACTAAAAGAGCTGCTGCAACCGCCATCGGCGCAAAAGTTCGAGTTCCATTGCATCTCGTTTTGCTCACATCTCTGGATACCCAATCCAGCTTCTGTATTTTCCAAGAGGCTGTGTAATTCTACTGTCTTGTCATTTCCATCTGCGGCTTCGCATTCTTGTGCTTTTGACACTTTGTTCTACACCCCACTCGCATCATAATCGTCATGTCTGTATGTTGGACCCGACCCGCTTAGACTGTGCGCGCTGCAAGATCCAGGAACATCTTGAACTCACCATGGCAACCAGACTTTCTACATCGAGAACAAGAACGTCGGCAACAAGGCCGAGAGTGAAGACTGGAGGAGTATGTGCCCCCTTTTATTGTGACGGCAGGACGCAGTTGCACGGGGCAGTCACTAATATCAGACTACTACAGTTCGTGGTTACAACCCCCTTACACCACCCAACCTTCTCCAGCACGAGATTCCTCAGACCGTCGAGTCCAAACGAACCGTGCTTCAGGGCCGTGAGGAGGCCGTCTCCATCATCCATGGCACCGATGAGAAGCAAAGGTTGCTAGTCGTCGTCGGCCCTTGCTCGATCCACGACCCTAAGGCCGCCCTTGAATACTGTGACCTGTTGCTGAAGGAGAAGGAGAAGCACAAGGACGAGCTGCTAATCGTGATGCGCTCCTACCTTGAGAAGCCGCGCACCACGATCGGCTGGAAGGGTCTGATCAACGACCCAGATATCGACAACAGCTTCAATATCAATAAGGGTCTGCGCATTAGCCGGCAGCTGTTCGTCGACCTTACCTCCAAGGGCATGCCCATTGCCAGCGAGATGCTGGACACCATCAGCCCCCAGTTCCTGGCCGACCTGCTCAGCGTTGGCGCTGTCGGCGCCAGGACAACGGAGAGTCAGCTGCACCGCGAGCTGGCTAGCGGTCTCAGCTTTCCTGTTGGCTTCAAGAACGGCACCGACGGCACTCTCACTGTGGCCGTTGATGCTATTGGAGCCGTTAAACATCCCCATCACTTCCTGTCCGTGACCAAGCCCGGTGTGGTGGCCATCGTGGGCACCATTGGCAACGAGGACTGCTTCGTCATCCTGCGTGGTGGCTCGCGTGGCACGAACTACGATGCTCAGAGCATCGCCGAGGCCAAGGCCGCTCTGGCTAAGGCTGGGCTTAAGCAACGCCTGATGGTTGACTGCAGTCACGGTAATTCACTCAAGAACCACAAGAACCAACCCAAGGTTGCCGCCTGTTTGGCTGAACAGATCGCCAACGGCGAAGAGGGCATCATGGGTGTCATGATCGAGAGCAATATCAACGAGGGTAAGTTGGGCCCCAATGCCGTGCATGCAGCCGGGTCATAGATGTGCCATGCTAACTTGTCGACAGGCAACCAGAAGGTTCCTCCAGAGGGCCCTTGCGCGCTCAAGTACGGCGTGAGCATCACAGATGCCTGCATTGGGTGGGACGATACCGTCAAAGTACTGGATATGCTTGCGGATGCCGTCAAGAAACGGAGAGAGGTCCTGGCTCAGAAGGCGGCCAGTGCTTGAGGGATGTCAGTTGTGCATGGTCGAGGATGTTCGGTTTTCTACCTGTAGTTGTATATAAGGAAGGGCAGCCAAAATAGAAGGGTAAAACTGGGCGTTGCGGACGTCGATCTGGCTGAAAAGATCGAGGAATAAAATAACTGGATTTGGGATCTCGACTCTCATCAGTCGTGCCATAGATCGATCAGATGTGGTTTATGTGCATGTTGTCGGCGTGTGTTGCAATCAAGGAGAAGGCAAAATCTGAACGCTTGAGTAATCAGTGAAGTGAACGCTGAAAATCATGCTGTCCTCGAAACTTCCTTGATAAGGACCAGAAGCTTGGGCTCTTCTACAGTGCTTGGCTGGGTTTCATCGGCTGTGCGGAAAATCAAAGGGCCGTGGTGGCCGTTGTTCCGCTGGCAGAGCTTTGATTGGCCAGCCAATGAGAGTGCCAGAGTTCCTAAGAATCCCGAATTTGTCGAGCGTCCACCGTCGAGAAACCTGACCTGGCTACCCTCACCAGCTCGAGCCTCCTACCTTCCGCAAACACCGACGGTGGCAGCGAATTGCCAAGTCAATCCGATCCCTGACGCCCTCTACAGCTCCGCTAGGTGTGTTCGACCATGCTGGCGAGGTCCTGCCTGCGCTCCGCGCGCGCGTTCGCCGGCGCGAGAAATGGCGCGGTGCAAATTGCTAAGGTACGTTCGCTGCTGTGGTGCGGGTGTTGCTGTGCCCGAGGTTCTGCAGAGGCTGCGAGCTGCCGTCCATCTCCTGACCCTGACGGCTCCCCAATCGACGACGACTACCTTCCCAGCCGCCCGCTGCCATTGCGCCCGACCCTTGGCCTCTCTCGTCGACATGTGTTTGAATATCCTCTTCTGTGCTGCTCAGCAGAGCTAATGCCCCTCCCTCACAGCGTCACGCGTCCTCCTCGAGCTCTGGGTCGACTGCCGAATCGCCGCTCCGCCTCAACATCGCTGCCGCCGCCGCTACCGCTGTCGCTGCCGGCTCTATTGCCTGGTACTACCATCTCTATGGCCCTACCGCCGATGCCATGACTCCGGCCGAGGAAGGGTGAGTCTCCCGTCGCCGATTGTCCTGCCCCGCGCGTGGGGCGTTGTCGCCGGTCCCGCGTTGAGGCATATTATTTTACCGCCCGCTACGCCCGCCGCCCGGGAGCCCGGATGGTGAGGAGTGAACGGCAAAGCTTACTTTCGACGCAGCCTACACCCTACCAAGTATCCCTGGGTTCATAACCAGTGGTTCAAGACCTTTGACCACCAAGCGTAAGCTCGACCCCCACCCATGTTTGAGCCCCTCGGCTCTTCTAGTTTGGCACATGCGGCTTACAGACTTCCTTCCTCTACAGACTCCGGAGAGGTTTCCAGGTCTACCGCGAGGTCTGCGCCTCGTGCCACTCGCTCAGCCGTGTGCCCTACCGTGCCCTGGTCGGCACCATCCTGACCGTCGACGAGGCCAAGGCTCTGGCTGAGGAGAACGAATACGACACAGAGCCCAACGAGCAAGGCGAGATCGAGAAGCGCCCCGGCAAGCTCTCCGACTACCTTCCTTCTCCCTACAAGAACGAGGAGGCTGCCCGCTTTGCCAACAATGGTGCCCTTCCTCCGGATCTTAGCCTGATTGTCAAGGGCCGCCACGGCGGCTGCGACTACATATTCAGCCTTCTCACCGGCTATCCCGATGAGCCCCCGGCTGGCGCCCAAGTCGGTGCTGGTCTGAACTTCAACCCATACTTCCCCGGTACTGGCATTGCCATGGCTCGTGTTCTGTATGACGGCCTTGTCGAGTATGAGGATGGCACCCCGGCTACTACCTCTCAAATGGCCAAGGACGTTACCGAGTTCCTCAACTGGGCTGCCGAGCCAGAGATGGACGACCGCAAGCGTATGGGTATGAAGGTTCTGGTTGCCACGAGCATTCTGTTCGCCCTGAGCGTCTGGGTCAAGCGGTACAAGTGGGCCTGGCTGAAGACCAGGAAGGTCGTCTACGACCCGCCCAAGAACGTCGATAAGAAGATCCGCTTTTAAATAGGTCAGGATTTAATAAGCGGCTGCTCTCTCGGAGGAGCTCAAAGGTCTCACGTTAGAGCATAAATACTAGAGCTTTTCACTGTGTACCATATAACTGCCGGGCGCCCCCCCATGTTTCTCTGTCTATGTGGACGTAGAAGCAAAACTCCAGGGGACAATGGGGAAAGGTTCTCTGGCTTTTAAAGAGGTCTTGATGGGTGGGGAAGAGCAGGGTGGGTTGAAACGAGGGGTGGTTGGAATGTAAATCAAGTGTTTGGACGAAATACAGCTAGATGGAGACTCTTGTGTGTGACTAGAGCTCATCTTGTGCCTTGCTTGTTTTGCTAGCTCTTGAGAAGTTCATGTTTTCTGTAAGTGCCCTCCCGTCCCGACAGCCTATGAATGACCCCGGTATTTTCATCCCATCCTCGGTGACTGCATGTTTTTCTCATTTTGCCGCCTGCAACCCGATATTTCCAACAATACCACTATTACAACTACTACAACACACCATGCCAAAATGACCGACTCACCGACCTTGCACATAGACGACCTCCTTTACAGCTTCAACGTCCAGAATGACAACCTTCGCCAGTTCCTGTGCGACTTGCTTGCATCCGGCAAGGTGCCGCTACGCGTTGTAGATGAGCTCAAGGGGTTCAGCTTGATGCGAGGGGTTGAAGGATGGGAGATGATATTTGAGGCTACTGAAGAGCTTAGGCAGAGGGACGGGAAAAGCTCGGAGGGAGATGGTATGATTGCAGATAGAAACTTGCTGTCTTTCATTGAGGATGTTCTAATGAGGAATGGGAATATAGATGAGGCTGGTCGGGAACACAAGGAGGGGGAGAAAAGGAAGTTGGAAAATCGGAGGCAGCGGAGGTTTGGGAGAGAGGTATCGCATTTCTTTGGTGATGACGTGGAAGAGAATGGAAGGGGTCGGGCTAGGCGTTGTAAGGAGGGAGACCGGGAGAGGTCTCAACTTCGTGGGAGCGGATGTGTTTCATTAGAAACGCTTCCTTACGGCGAGGAGGCCACGGACATGTCCACGGAGGTAAAGACCGAGCAGGCTGAAGCTCCAGCATACGACAGGTTATCCGATAATGGCCTTGGGAGCGACCCGGCTTTGGACCTCGAGCAGACCCAAGACATTTCAACTGACGACCAAGGTTCTGCACACCTGCTCTCTCCTCACTCGACGTCAAGAACCGGCAAAGAATCCAGTTCAATATCCAGATCTCTTCGAGCAACGAAATCTCCTTTCTTCGTGCCATTAACCCCATCTCCGAACAACACGCATTCCAGACAGCTTTTATCTTCATCCTCGTCACCACACCACAAACGCAAACGCCCTCCCCGCGGCACAGTCTCCTCCCTTCCCATCCCCCCTCTCTCCTCCCCACGCTTTGGCCTCATCCAAGAAGACCTCGCCGACGACCCCTTCGCCCTGCTCATCGCTGTCACTTTCCTAATCCGCACCACCGCCCGTCAAGCACTCCCTGTCTTCCGACAGCTCATGGCGCGGTGGCCTACGCCTGAGGCTCTAGCCTCTGCGGATGAGGACCAGATCGTCATGTTGATCAAGCCGTTGGGTCTGAGCCAGATTAGGTGTGCCGCGATAAAGAGATATGCTAGGCGTTGGGTTGAGATGGGGCCTCCAAGCAGGGAGAGGAGGTATGGCGTTGTGGGGTATCCGGAAATGGGGGATGGGGTAGGGTTTGTGAAGATGGGGGAGGATTATGGGCCTGAAGATGATGAGGAGGCTGCTGCGGCTGCTGAAGAGGGGGATGCGGTTACAGATGCGAAAAGACGGGGCGTGGGGTATGCGTGGGAGATTGGGTATCTTACGCAAGGAGCGTATGCGATCGACTCGTGGAGGATATTTTGTAGGGATGTGTTGTTGGGCAGGTCGAAGCATTGGACTGGGTGGGGTAGTGAGAGGGAGGGGTTTCAGCCGGAGTGGATGAGGGTATTGCCAAAGGATAAGGAGTTGAGGGCTTGCTTGAGGTGGATGTGGTAAGTAGCTGGCCTATAGTTCCGACAAAAGGATGAGCTGACATGAGTTTAGGATGAAGGAGGGTTGGGAGTGGGATCCTGTGACAGGGGAGAAACAGCCTTTAAGGGAGGAGTTAAGGAGGGCCGTGGATGAGGGGAGGGTAAGGTATGATGACATCGGGAATCTCGTCATTGTGGATGAAGGGGCTCAGAGTAGCGAGTAGTTCTTGGGTCTGCCCTAGGATACATCGTGAAGTTTTCAATTGAGTTCGACTTTTATATGAACTCAGGCGACAGAGCGACTGCAGGACATAATAGCAATCAAATAGAAAACCAACCTGTTGGCCGTGAGAGAGTTAACTATTCCTCGCCCATCCTTCATTGATTGTGACAACCTCTAACCTTGGATATATGGACAAACGAAGCCGTCATATTCTCTCAATGTGTCTATGGAACATGTTTTTTTAAAATAAGGTGACTTGGAGGGCGTTCTGCTTCAGTGAAGGCCACGGACTGAAGCAGAGCGAAACTGAAGACAGGCACCAAGGCAGTCAACGGTAAGCAATTCGATAGAGGTGAAAGGAAGGAGCGATCTTTCATATTGGTTGCTGAGTTCATGCTATTTCATCCAATCATTCATGGCTTTGAACACTACAGTGAGATCTCGCACCTGAGTTTTGACCAATTTCTCCAATTATTTCTACCCCAGTGAGCACAGTGGTTCACACACACTTCCTCCAACCTTCTCGCACTCCCCCATTTACCAGAACCAACTCTCTATTTGCAAGAATATTATCCACCCGAGGCAAAATGGTCTCTCTCGCGTGCATCGTCCAGGCAATTACGGTCATATTAACTGTTTTCACTTCCCCTACAGGGGGCCAAATCACGAACGGCGGCTTTGCCAGCTTCTGTGCCTTTACGGGTGCTATTCTGGTCGACGGCCACTTGCTTGGGATGTATTGTGAGAATAATGACATCGCCATCTTTGGGTACAACTACACTTGGTATGAGCAATCGCTTGCTGATATCGGTCAGAAGCAAGTGTTGACTTAGAATCTCAGGATCGATCTTGACTACTGCATCGGTAATTATATCGGCATGCTCCGTCCCCAGGAGTTGTAGGTTTTTCAGTCCTTATCCGACCTTTTCTCACGAAACTGACTATATTCTCTGCAGTGGCCACTACTCTGCCAGTTGCCGTGGCTGCATAATCAACTTCGACTCGACTCTCTGGTTGGACTGCATCTGCCCTGACCTGCGCCACCTTCCTGTTCACTCGACCATCGATCTGAGTGAGTTATCTCTGGTATTACTTCTGGCCTAACAAATGGCGCTAACGGCATGAGGTAGATACGACCCTCTTCGACTACGATGGTGCCCTTGGTTGCTTCAGGGTTCTGGGTAACAAGACCAGGGAAGGTCCTCCTCTTCCTAATAACTGAATGCTTAATCAAGGTGGTGTAATATGGTCAGGAATGTCCTCGACGATGAGATCCACGTCGGGGGATGAGAAGATAAGAGGTGAACTTGCTTAAAGTTTAAGCTTGATTTGTTTCAGCACGAGTATAATTCTGTAATGATCAACAAGTCTGGGACAGATTCATGGACATGGAGATCCAATTTTAATCTTAGACCACTTACACAGCGGCTGTGTGCCTTGATTTCTCGGTTAGGTGACTTCGCTGCAATCTCAGGTACTTCCAGCTTCAACCCCACTGATCTAGGGCAACTGTGGGGGTTCTGATGTCATAAACTGGCAAGTGTTGAGTGCTGATTCAACACCGAGAAGCTGTTATGTCATAACCTATTGATGGACTCTGAACTCACAAGGCAACTTCGTGAAGTGCTATTTTGATACATGTTCTTGTGCCACTTCTATGTGAACACAACAATACCACTGACCACAGCTCGATTCCTTGCTCAAGTAATCAACAATGACAGACAAAGGCCAATTTGAGCGAGGTGAGTAGGGCACTGACTTGGATTATTGGACATTAGTAACAGGAGCAGGTCACGAGATCCCGATCTCCAAGCAGGACTTCCCTGGGTTGGAGACCAAGATGCCATACCCCAGGCCTCTTTTTGACGAGATTCCGACCGATGATGGCAAGAGCCAAAAGTACAAGGCAGCTGGGAAGTTGAAGGGCAAGCATGCCATTATCACTGGTGGTGACTCGGGGATCGGACGGGCAACAGCCATTATTTTTGCGATGGAGGGGGCCGATTCCCTTATAACATACCTTCCAGAAGAAGAGGATGATGCGCAGGAGACGAAGAAGCGAGTTGAAGCGTATGGTCAGGCATGCTTCCTTCTGGCTATCGACCTCCGAGATTCGAGGAACTGCAGAAGGGTGGTTGATGAAGCAGTCAGAGCCTGGAAAGGAATCGATATTCTGTTCAACAATGCCGCCTACCAGATGGAGATTGAGGACATCAGTCAGCTTTCTGAGTGAGAACCCAACTTTCCCTTGTGAGTAAGCATATGTGCTAACATTCGCTCAGGGAACAGTGGCTAAACACATTCAACACAAACATTCACCCTTACTTCTACCTCGCCAAGTATGCGCTTCCACACATGAAGCGGGGAGGTACGATCATCAACAATGCCAGCATCAATGCTTATGTTGGGCGCCCCGACTTGCTCGACTATACGGCAACCAAGGGAGCCATCGTGTCGTTCACACGCGGGCTAAGCAATCAGCAAATTGGGAAAGGAATCCGTGTTAACGCGGTGGCTCCTGGCCCAGTATGGACGCCGTTTATTCCGGCCACAATGACCGAGGAGAAGCAGAAGCAATTTATAAGCCCGATGGGGAGGCCTGCTCGTAAGGACCTCCGCATCTTGCAGGATCTCGTGGATTGAGTGCTGACAAGGTGTGTAGAACCCAGTGAGATAGCAACATGCGTGGTCTTTTTGGCCTCGTCTGATAGTTCCTTCATTAGTGGCCAGGTAATCCACTGCAATGGTGGCAGTGTCGTGGGTGGCTAAGGGGGATTATCGTCTCCATGGACCCTATCACGTCGTTGAAGGCTTCAGAAGATGACTTCACTGTCAATGAAGGAGGGATAGCTGAAGCAATAAGTTTGAGAGTTGGAAGCCACTGTCCGGTAACTCAACTGCAGGACAATGCTTGACTGCACCCACGACGTTGAAACGCCAACTTAAGGACATGCTACGTCCAAACTTATATTGAAACTAAACAATCTGTACGAAGGGCGATGTGGAAAAATTTCAAAGAGCACTTTTTTGACAGGAAACCAAAACTTCCGAGTCCAGCTTCAAATTCCATCAACGGCAAGCAGAAGGCAGGAGAGACCAACTTTAACAGTCGGGATGACCAGCTTAATCCACTGTGATAAATCACGACACCGTGTATCCAGATGTGCACTGTGCAGAAACACGGCCTCCCCTTGGCCTTGCCTGCCTTGTTGACAACTGTGTCTCCTTCCTCTCAATATTGACTCAATCACACCAGTTTATCTCCTTCAATTCTCCTTCAGTTACGAGCTATAATAGCCACTATGCTACCAACGGACTCAGTTACCTATTACCGCGGCATCGATGGTAACACCTCTCCGTACACCTACCCAGCGTTATCACCACTTAACAACCATCCAGGGGCCTAAGATTGCTCCCCTTCAATCCACAACGCCAAGCCGATACTCCACGTGGAGCAGCGCCAACGGCTCGACATCCGATTCGACAATCGCCCGCTATGCTGCCCATGCTTGGCCCTAAGCTCAACTATGATATCATCGGTGCCCTGGCCATCAGCACAGTTGCGTTCCTTTCTGGTCCAGCCGTGAAGTATGCATGGCAGTCCCACAGGAGAAGGCTAGAAGGGTATACAGAAGTCGATGAAGACGGGAATTTATACAAAGATGACGATGGCATCGCAACCGAGGACTCGATTCGTGCTTATTCGGACACACGACCACGCGTCGCGGTGTTGTTGGGAGTGATCCTTGGTCTGGGCACGTCAGTTGCGGCCAACGTTGTCAGGCTGGTTGAGAATGGCAGCTCTAACGTAGTCCCGGGAGTGACTGACTGGGCGGAGACTTTGTGTTGGGTAAGATCCTTTTAAGTTCAGTTGTCTCTTTAAGCTCTGTTTTTATGACGGTGTAGTGAAATGACTCCATCCATGCGGTTTAAAAAGCTCTATAACTCAACAGTGGACTGCGCTATGGTTGTGAAACCACTAACTCATGATAGGTCTTTCTCTGCCTACAATATGCCTGCCTGCCCAAAAAACATCACCATAACACCAAGTTCCGCATCACACTAGTTGGATCGGTATCAGCAATATTGACGGCTGCCTGCGTGGCCCTTCGCCACGGTTATGAAGCTCTTGCGCGACTTACCGACCCAGCAGCAGCTCCAAGGTCCCGCGTTCTCGCACTTCTCTATCTTGGTCAATTCCTTTTGGCTATCGCTACCTTGACAGCCTTCTCTTCCTTTCAACTTCGTCCAGATGTCTATCATAACATGGGTTTGGTTGACCAGCAATACACCCTCTCGCTTCTCTCACGGCTGTCGTTTACCTGGAACCGGGGTATTTTTGGAATTGCCAAGGAGCGTGACATGACCATAGATGACATCCCGAACTTGGACTATAGTACTCGTTCAGAGAATGTGAAATCACGGTTTCTTGAGAACCGGACTGAAGAGCCCCTCTGGCGTCAGCTCATCAGGATGTATGCAGCTGAGATCGTCCTTCAATGGGTTTTGACCTTATTCATTTCTTTCCTTTCCCTTCTCCCACAGCTTCTTCTCTATGGTTTCCTTGCTGACCTTGAGCGAGGTCATAAGGGCACATCCAGTGACCCGTCTCTCTTCATCATGGTCTTCGGTCTTCTTTTCTGCCAGGTTTTGCAAGTCGGTTTCAACAACTGGCTGAAATGGGTCACGGCCAGCCGTCTTGAAATTCCTCTGGAATCACTCTTGCAAAGTATGGTCTTCTCTAAGGCCTTGAATCAGTATGAGACTGCTACTCCTGGTCTTAACCATTCAAATGAAAAGTATCAGCAAGAACCCAAGAAAGAATCGGACTCCAAGCAGTCAATCATCAATCACATGAGGCTGGACAGGTATGTATGTTGGTATTGATGAATAAACTTAATATTTTGTTGGCTAACATACTTAGTGAACGAGTTACCATGTTCTGTTCATACAACACCAACTTGCCCCTGGCCGTCTTCAAGTTCATATTCGCCGGAGGTTTTGCTGTGCATCTCATGGGCTGGCTACCCATGTTATGCGGTTTCAGTGCTGCTGTAATCATGGTTCCCATCAGCACCAGTGTATCAAGGAAACTAGCGCAGTTGAACCGTGAATTGATGACCTCCCGTGACGGCAAAGCTCATCTCCTAACTGAGGCCCTGCATGGCATGCGGCAGATCAGGTACGCTGCTCTGGAACATACTTGGGAGAAAAAGATCATGGAGTCACGTTCTGAAGAGCTTCGGCAATTCTGGAAATCGGCCCTCTGGCAGTGTCTAACGACCCTTCTCATGAATCTCGGTCCAGTCTTCCTTGCCAGCGCAGCCTTTGGTATGTATGTCTGGCAAAATGGTACGCACATACGACCGTCGGTCATTTTCACTTCTCTTGGTCTGTTTGACCAACTAGAAGAAGCCGTTTCGTTATTACCTACCCTCCAGGTATCCATGTTAGAGGCATGGACGAGCATAGAGCGGCTGGAGAAATACTTTCGCCAACCGGACAAGGACGTCATCATCGAGCCAGCAAACGTGATCGAGCTCGAAAACGCGACCGTCTCGTGGCCGACGATAAAGGACGATAACGCACGAACGCCGTCGCGAGGCCATCATCCGGAAGCTCGTTCAGTCCTGAGAAATGCCACGCTCCGCTTCCCTCTCGGGGGACTGAGCGTCATCACTGGCAAGACTGGGTCCGGCAAGAGCTTGCTGCTGGCTGCCCTCTTGGGCGAAGTCAACTTGCTCGACGGAATTATCCGCATGCCGGTCCCACAGCAGCAGACTGACGATGCCAGCCGCGACGCCTGGATTGTCCCTGGCCGGACCGCCTTCGTCTCGCAAATACCCTGGATCGAGTCTGGTTCGGTCCGCGACAACATTCTCTTCGGCCTGCGCTTCGTCGAGGGCCGCTACCGCAAGGTCCTGGCTGCCTGCGACCTCGAAAAGGATCTGGCTGTCCTCGCCCACGGCGATGATGCCCAGGTCGGCCCGAAAGGTGTTACTCTTTCGGGCGGCCAGCGCTGGCGGATTGCCCTGGCCCGCGCCCTCTACTCTGAGGCCAGTATCCTCGTGCTGGATGACGTTCTCAGCGCCGTGGATGCCCATGTAGGCCAGCTGATTGTCGACCGGGCGCTGACGGGCGAGTTGGCGAGGGGCAGGACCATTATTTTGGCGACTCATCACGCGGAGCTGGTCCTGCCTCACGCGAGGTACGTGGTCAGGTTGAAGGGTGGGGAAGTTGAGGCGGCTGAGGAGCTGTCTCCCCTCTCTGACGTCGAGGAGGTGGCTGGTACTGCGGGCCCGGCTTGTTTGGACCAGGACGGCCCGTCGGCTGCCCAGGCTGGGTATGCGCTCTCGGGGCCCACTGACGGTCTGTCGTCCCGCCTGGACCAGCAGTTCCTTGTACAAAACCAAGCGCGCCCAGAGGAGGAGAAGAGGGAGACTGGCCGGGTCAAGTGGAAGGTGTACATGGCCTATTATGGGGCCAGTGGTGGTATCTTGCCTTGGCTGCTGGCGGTGTTTTTGGTCGTTTTTAGCCACGGCATGACGGTAGCCCGAAACTGGAGTCTCAAGGAGCTTTCGCGGCACTCGACGGAGAATATCCCATTTGCGTTGTTTACTACGCAAACGACTGCGTCTTTAGGGTTCTGGTATCCGAAGCAGGTTGTCACTGACACCGATGATGATGATGGTATCCATGGGGTCGTTTTCTGTAAGTCTTGATAACATCTGACTGGTTGGTTAAATGCTAACCTCCAGGGCTGCTCGTATACATCGGAATCGAGCTCGGTAGCTCCGTGGTAGAGCTTCTAAGGGTGGTAGCCTTCTATTACATCGGGTTCGGTGCATCGAAAGCGCTCTTCCAACGCATGACCCATGCCATTCTTCGTGCTCCGTTGCACTGGATCGACACCGTCCCAGCTGGCCGTGTCATCAACCGCTTCACATCGGATATTTTCACGCTGGACAAGCAGCTGGCGCCGTATCTTTCCAATGCCATCAAGGCGTCGTTGTTTCTACTAGTTATTATTGCTGCCAGGTGAGTGAGCTTCCTCCATGCTTTGCAGTAGACGTTGAGTCGTCTGATGGGTCATTAGTGTTACCGTCTCCGTCTACATAATCATCTTCGGGTCGACTCTTCTCCTTCTCTACATCCGCCTCGCGCACGAGTTCATACTCGTTGCCCGCCAAGTCAAACGAATTAACTCGGTCTCCCACTCTCCCATCTACGACCAGTTCAGCTCTGTCCTCTCCGGCCTGTCTACGATTCGCGCGTTCGGGCGTACCAACGACTACATGAGCCGCATGTACCAACTTATCGACAACGGTGCCAAGGCCACCTGGGCACTGGAGCTCTCCAACCGCTGGATGACCTTCCGTATGGGTGTGGTAGGAGCCTTGTTCGTCTCTATCGTCGCGACTGCCGTCGCCCTCAGGGAAGTCAATGCTGCCATGGCCGGCTTCAGCTTGGCATTCACCTTGCGCTACACCAACGCTCTGACGTCGCTCCTTCAGGCGATGACCGCCGTCGAGCTGGGGTTCAATGCGTGTGAGCGGGTGCTGGAGTATGCTGAGATCGAGGCGGAGCCCGAAGGCGGGGAGGATCCTCCAGCTGCTTGGCCTGCTGAAGGGAGGATTGAGGTAAAAGAATTGACGGTGAGGTATGCGAAGAATTTGCCGCCCGTTTTGAAGGGGCTGAATTTCACTGTCGGAGCGGGGGAGAGAGTTGGTATTGTTGGGAGGACGGGAGCTGGAAAGTCGACTTTGGCAGCGGTCTTGTTTAGGCTGCTTGAGAATGTTGAGGGGACTATCCTGATTGATGGGATTGATGTCTCGAAGCTGAAGCTTTCGCAGCTTCGCAGCCGGCTGGCCATCATTCCTCAGGATCCGTTCCTCTTTTCGTAAGTGCTCCTGAGTGGCTTGGCTTCGTAACTCCGCTAAGGATTCTAACGGACTTGATTCCAGGGGAACTTTACGCTCGAATCTCGACATAGAGGACGTTCTCGAGGACCGTGAGCTTTTCGAAGCTTTGAAGCGCGTTCACCTCATCGAGGAACAGTTTCTGATGCCCTCTATACCCATGCTCATAGTCACTCCTTCCGCAAGCAGCTCCCGTTCAGCAAGCACATTGTCTACCCTTGGCTCCCGACATCCTTCTTCGTCCTCAATACGAAGCTCAAATCCTGGTCCCAACGAACTCAGATCAGAACCACGCCCAAATCCAATCCCACCTGTCCTACCCCGCAGCAACGTCCCTCTCCCCGTCGCCGATCCATCTAACCCGTTCTCAAACCTCTCCCTGCCTATCAACGCTGGCGGCCTGAACCTTTCCCAAGGCCAGCGCCAGCTAGTATGTCTTGCGCGTGCTATGCTTCGCCGGCCAAAGATTATTGTGCTCGACGAAGCGACCAGCGCTGTGGACCGTGCCACGGATACCATCATACAAGAGTCGCTGCGTGAGACGTTTGCTGCCACGGGATGTACTGTGCTGGTTATTGCGCATCGGCTGTCGACAGTGGCGGATTTCGATAGGGTGATGGTTTTGGATGAGGGGCGCGTTAAAGAGATAGGGGCGCCGAGGGAGTTGTTGATCCGGGGAATGAGGAAAGATAACGAGAATGGGAGCAGAAGGCAGAATAGAGATAGTAAGAAGAATGAGGGTGGGTCAGAAGACGGTGTTGCAGGGGCGTTTTGGGAGTTGGTGAAGAAGAGTGCTGAGAAAGAGAAGTTAATGGAGATGATTTTGGGGGAGGAGAAGGATGGGATTATGAGGAGGTTTTTGAGTGACAATAAGGGGAAGCAACGTGAGGAGTGATACCCTGAGTTCTTGAGAACTATCTGGGAGTCTTCTTTGGCATTGCTGATGGGATGATTACCGATCTGGGTTTGAAACTTCATTGCTTTTTGGTGCGTAAGGTATCGGGATGGGCTGTCACTGTGGATAACAATGGGGGATTACAGTGTGGATATGGCTCCATGGATTTAGCAATGGAAAGTCAGGTAAGTTAGGTTTGTGAGCAGAACTCAGTTTGTAATAATACTAAGTATTGGATTTTCGTGATGTTATCTCACATATATTGATGGTGAGTCTGACATGAAAAGAGAAGTCATGAAGAGAAAACCTTGCACTGCAATAGACAAAGAGTACTGCATTCGTTAAAACAAACCGGATCAGAGGAGCTGCTGTAAAAAAATGTTAGTCCTTAAGCTTACTGGTTTTCTCAAACTTCCTTCTCTTTACCAGCAAATGGCTTCAACACAATAGGTACTAACCGGACTGATGGGACATCTGACAATGAAGTGGAGCCACTTTGTGAAGGAAGGAAGCTTCTCTCTGCGTTTAGATGGAACACTGCAAAGTGAAAATAAAATGCAAAGCAGATGTTACAGAAAAGGCTCTGTGGCAAAGTCTATGATCTATTGTCATATACGGCTTTTATCAGCTCTTAACAGCCGTTTATGTTTATGTAAAACCGTACCTCACAGCTCAGGACACAAGTAAGCATGTTGTAAACCTCAGCTTAAAAGATCACAATCTCTCCCATATGACAACATCTAAGCTTCATGACTTAACTGCAAAACAATTAGCTATCCCGGTTTCTTTTTGCCTGTGTATGCATATTCTTCAAACCGAAGAACAAGACCAAGAAAAGTTTACAAACCTCCCAGTAAACAGGCGAAGCAATGGCAAAGCATGCAACACTCTGCTCATGTGTGTCCCAAAACATCACAAAGCAATTATTGAACAATTACGAAGCAACTCATTAAGCCAGGTACCAGACAAGTAATGAAGAAACCAGTAACCCAAGCCAAACTCAAGCTTAAGCAAGCAAAGAGACAAGCAAAGTCAAACAAACCTGCAGCAACTACAACATAACGCAACGCTAAAACTAGCAGCAAAGCCAAAACTCCCCCTTCCCCAAAAAACGCAATTCTATGCTAATGAGGCGGTAAACTCTAGGGGTATCATGTACAGCAACAGAGACAAGCCTGCGAACCGACCCTTAAACGCCAGTCCATGCCAAGCCCCATTCCCGAAGCCCAAAGCGCAAAGCGCAAGCGTCAGCAGTCCCAGGCTAAGTAGGTAAATATAAGGTAAGGGACATCTTTTTTTTCCTAGATCAAGGCTCCAGGATTTCCTCCGCGCACAAGATTAGGCGTTAAGCAGGGCTTATCCTCCTCAGCCTTAAAAGTTCCCCAGATGAAACAATTAGTTTCCCTCCATCATCGGCCCTACCATCCATCCAATGATGATCAGGGAGAAAAAAGAAAAAAGAGAAGACAAGGGAAATTGTACAGGATATTACAGACAAACAAGCGCCATCCTCTCAGTTCTCATAAGTCATAACAGTCATCATATCTTCCCCATCGTATCATTCTCTTCAGCAAACAACCCCAGCAAATCTCAAACCCCCTCAGAAAGAGCCGCCTAGTGGCGCTCGATCTCGTCGTTGTCGTAGCCGGCGCGGCCATAACCGGGGCGGCCGGTGTCGAAAAGAGTCCTCCAACCACCGGTCCAAGAAGCCGCACCATAGCCAGAGCCGGTAGCCGAAGAAGAGTCAGAACCACCACGACGAAGTTCCTCCAGAGCGCTAGCGGCATACTCGCGCACGCCAGGCTGGTGCTGGTAGCGGGCAGTAGTAGACTCGTAGGTGCTGGCAGAGGACGCGCCAGCAGGGGCAGAAACGGAAAGCGAAGCAGAAGGGCCAGCGGAGGAAACTGAAGTGCCGAAGCCAGAAGAGGGCCCGCCACCAGAGCCCGAATTGAAGCCAGAGCCAGCAGCAGAAGCGGTGGTAGAGTGGTTGTGACTGCCGTGGGTGTAGCGGTCGTGAAGAGAGCCGGCAGAGACGACAGACGTGCGAGACTCGTAATGGTCTTTGAGGGAGGCACCAGAGGGGACGGCAGGCGAGCGAGACTCGTAGGCCGGAGCGGCCGGGGCCAAATGGTC
>Ga0065720_1018887_pt1 | contig 69066 bp, 34 predicted proteins | sample Thericmetagenome_FD_59107 | JGI IMG/M metagenome (GOLD analysis project Ga0065720, IMG submission 59107) | Thermophilic microbial communities from the Joint Bioenergy Institute, California, USA of rice/straw/compost enrichment - eDNA_2 v2... | ecosystem: Engineered > Solid waste > Grass >...
TTCTTTTTCGAAAAGTGGTTTTCGATTTCTAATAGTTACATGATGGTTGAATGAAAACTCCCATCTTCCGCTGTACCCTAATCCTTTAATTCAGTATGCTAGAGTTGTAGGCTGAATAATTGCGGGCCATTACTTACAAAATAAGAATATATCTTGCATTAAGCTTGCAAAGACAAGAAACCTAAGTACTATACAACAAAGTAAGAAAATACATATCATTTTAGTGTGAATGCTAGAACGGTAACAAAAAATGTGAGAAGTTGTATTAATTAGCACCGATGAGCTGTTCGATCCACGATTTGACTATATTCTTTTGTGTGATCATTTGATCTCTATACTTAGAGCCTTGGAAGGCACTTTCTGCCTTGAATTTTATGAAGAAAAGAGCGACCTTTCCAAACACAAGTTTGAATAATTTGTCTTCTTCAGAATCACTCGGCTTAATTCCGAAGACATTTGCAAAGTCTTTCTTGGAACTAAGCTTGCCGATGTAATGCCTCACTCGGTTCTGGACCTCTCCTTGGGTATGGTTGATTGCATATTCGATAATTTTTCTACCATAGTTAATCCAAAGATGTTTTGCCTTTGACGGAGGCCTTTTAGGAGTCGAGGTCTTCTTACTTTTTTTAGAGTCTGTTTTCTCATCTTCCTTCTCTGTGACTTTGTTGCTTTTAAAGCCATTCTTTCTAATAATCGTGGGTAAATTTGGGGAGGACTCCCGAGTATCTTCAGAAGAATTTTCCTCGGATTGTTGAGAGATAGCCAGGGTATTTTCGGCCCTATTAACAGCGGATGCAAGGATCTTTGGTTCCTCCAGCTTAACATTAAACTCAGGAACTACTTGACTCTTGTTTTGGCTGTAAAGAGCCATCAAGTTTGTCAAGGCAGCTTGCTGTTTGTAGATGATGCTCTGCAAATTAAGCATGAGATTAGGCATCTGCTGGGTCGGGAGTGGCCTCTGAGCAGCTTTTACAGTGTTAGTCAACATTAATAAGTTGGCAATTGATAGTCCTTGATTCATGGCACTTTCTATAATATTTAATTTACAGTGTTAATAATATTAAAGATCCAAGCCTTTTATCTGATGATCAGGTCAGTTTAATTTTAAACACGAAGCATGTTCTATAAGATATATTTTATTTATGGATTCTGCTTCTTAGAAACCACTAAATAAATTGTCTTAATCAATTACAAACAGAAATTTAAAACTTGCACTTTTCAAACAAACCACTCGAATCGAAAACCGACCTCTTCAAGGCAAGGCTGGCTCTCGGCGTGTATTGTTTCTCTTGAAAAAACGCATTTCAACTCAGGTTGCCTAGGTGCCAATGCTAAGGGCTTTTTCAGTTTGGCAACGAAATTTCTCTGTTTAGAACTTCTGACAAATTTCGTGACTCATGAGTTTATAAGTTTCTATATCACAAATAAAAACTATTAAGTCTGTACTTGTTGAATGATCATCAATTACTCTATCAATTGCGTCATAATTCAAATTAATATAGGACAAATCTGCATCTTTTTAGGTTTCCTCCATCGTTTGTAACCATTTTTCCTCTCTGATCACACTGATGTAGTTAGTTTCATTTTTTTATGATCAGAAACCACTCAGTTTCCATATCTCTTTATAGCAACAAGCTCAGTTTATTATTAAGGATTCACTTCACAAGCACCAGCAAGCAATGCCTTATCTCTCAAACTTTTAGAGTGGTTCATTTTCTGTCAGCAGATTTCTACACAAGCATGAGATTAAAATAGAATAGGATTCTCCTGTTCACTGAGGCTAAGATAACAAGCACTTCTTGAGAGCTTGGGTCCTGGTGAGGGGAGGCCAAGTCTACTCATCAAAGTGGCTAGTATCTCTATTGTAGAGTCAAACTTAGGGGAATAGGAGCGAAAAAATTAAACTACGATCAGAACTAGATAAGAAAATATTAAGCCTCGATCAGAATAAAGATTTTCTAAAGGCTCTGGTTTCAAAGGGTTTTCTGGGTCTTTAAACTGTAGAAAATATTAATATTTCAACCAGCCTATCATAAAAGTGCCTTAGCTGCCAGCTACAGGAGAAAATATGTCAGGGTGACGTTAAATTTATGACTAACAACTATTTATTCGTATTGATTGTAGTGGGAGAGTAGAAACTTAGTCCTTTGATAAATATTCAAATCCCACTTAGATAAATTAATAGTGCAAATTACGAGATGAAAAGGCCGTATAAATTGAAAAAGAGATCTCTAACTACAGGAATATACTATAACAAGCTGATTCTACATGGAATTTCCAGTAGAGGTTCCGCCTGACAAGGATCCGGGGCGGGTTTATTGAGTATTTATGAGTTTTCAGGAGAGGGCTAATCCCAACAGACATAATTCTGTTCGATTCAATAGTCCAAGTTTTGCATAAAGCCAAGTCTAGAGCTTAAATTGGACTCCTATTCAGGAGCACTATAGGCCGCATCTCATTCGAAGATCAGGTGAACGCACTAAACTTGCCAATTCCTAATATTCATAGTGCCTAATAATCCCTTGGGTCTAATTTCATAAATAATCACTCTATTTCCTCTTCTCCAGGTGTGAATGCCTTCAATACTTCATTATAAATAAAAAAAGATATGTGCAAGAACCCTTCTTGACATGTTCTATCAGAAGATAAAATTACATACTAGTCCCAAGACTATAGCTATTAAAACTATGAGTGGAAGTCAACCAAGAACGGGCGGAGCCAGTTAGGAAGGATCGCTACTGAGTTTATGCTATCCCACACTTCATAGCTAATAAGTCCTAAAATTGTTGATTTATCTTTTGAATATCACCCTTTCTTTGTATGAGGCAATTCTTTTCAGCAGATATTCCGGTCCAAGGTGAGCTGATTATCCTAGATGAGACAAAGGGAATTAATTATATTATTATTTACATCAAAACTTCAATACTATAAGTAAAAGTGGTTCTGACAAGAGAAGGGAGAGTGATTTCTCAAGAAATGGATAAGTTTGTTGATTGATATTTGAGTTTTGTGCCTTTGAAAATATTAACATATAACAAATTCAAATAATTTTGTTATAATGGATGCATCACCTGCAAGAAGAACTGTAACTTCAGTAGACGAAGAACTGAGGGATGAGAAGTACTCTATTCTGAAACAAGTCTTCGAAGACAATGGACACAAAGATACTGACCTTATTTCTGAAAGTTCTTTATGGTTTAGCGATCTATTCACTTCAGATAAACAGAAAAATTTTCTCTATCTCATTTGGGCCAATGGGCTGGACCCAAAGACCGAAAAACGATCTGTCAAGAGCTTTTTGGTTGATTTGGTCTATGCACTCAATGAACTGGACACAAGGATTAAGAAGTTGAGAATACTGAAAGATGAACTTCACAAGAAGTCACAGGATTTGGAGGACACCTTATTAAAACTGGCCGAACAAGAGGATAGCTTCAATCAAAAGAGTATGAAGTTCTCTCTTTTGAATGACACAATCACAATCAGCTATTTGACTAGCGAAAGAAAGTCGTATAATTTGCTCAACTACAAATATAAACTTATCTTTAAAGCGGGCACTACAAATGAGGATTCTAAGCTTATTGGTGAAGAGGGTGACTTGGATCAATGCATAATTAAGGTCACTCAGAATGTTGACCAGATTTATATAAGTGTTCTGGCAAAGATTGGCGGGCAAGAAAGCTTGCTTTCTGATAAAGTATTACCTCTGGAGGAGATTTATACGTCTTTCCCTCCTAGCTATTTTCTCTCAAAGGAAATTCCTCCTACATATTTGATCATTCCTTATGAGGTGGACTCAGATATTTCTGAGACAAAAGAGGTTGAATTGAGGTTTGATCTGCATTTGGGATATGATATGAGGGTGAAGGCTTTGGAAAAGATTTCTAAGAAGTGCAGGAATCAATTGTTGAGGATCAATGAAAAATTGACAGATGCAAATAAGCATATTGAGCAACTATTAACTCCTTTCAAGCAATTTCTTAAATACAAGCAAGGAGAAGGATTTATCCCAACTGGAAAATACGAACGTTCATGTGCAAGATGTAACATTATATAAAATACAAGAATAGTGTCTATAAGTACATCATAATGATAGTAATTCTTGGAAAAATTAAGTTCTCTTCCCTTTAACAGACATGAGTTTCTTGGGGCCTATTCTGGCACTTTTTTGATAACTATTTCTCTTTTTCCTTTTCACAAACACCGCAAAAATATCATAAGCAATCTTCATCATTTCAATGGATAGGATCAACAGGACTATCCCCATCATGATCCATCCAAGTGTAACTTTCTTACTAATCGAGCTTCCTTGTTCATTCATTTGATGTACTCCAATAAGCAGACCCACTAATATTACAAATAAGGCCTCATTTAGGATATATAACCTATTCTTTGCCTTTGATTTAAACGCTTGTGTCTTTGCTACTAGGTAAATTCCTGCAATATTTCCCAGCAAGAATACCACAATCTGAAGATAGGGGGTTGAGTCAGCCCAAACAAGAACTGGAGCTAGAATGATATTTCTTATTGATATCAACTGGAAAATCCAGAGTCCGTCTGGGTTGTCAGTGTTTAGATCTGAATGGTATAATCTGTATTTTTTCAGAAGAAAGACATTTTCTTTGCCCAGGATAGTTCCAGTGATTTTCAAAATCTTCTGTATTTTGAAAATTTTGAATGCCAGTAATATTGAGCACAAAACGTAGAGAGCAACAACAACGATCCCAATAATTGTCGAAACAAGGGCATATGCTCCATCACCAAATTCTGAAGCATATATCTGTACAGTCCCAGCAATGAGCATTCTTAACGACAAAAGGTAAAAGAAGTTCAACAATATGCTCCATTCAAAGGCAAACAGCCAAGAAGACCTTGGAGGCTGGATGCATCCAAACACTTTAGCTGCTTTCACTATGACCCAAAGAATAAATACTAAAGCCAGCAGACCTATTCCTGTAATGAAATTATCAAGAATATATGCTCTAGTTTCCCAATAAACGAATCGCTCAGGCCCCAATAACTCTGATAAAACCTTGCTCTTTATGACATGCTCCTGTAGTTTGTCCTGGACCAATTTAAATAAATCATCAGTTATACCCAGCCAAAGATCATGAAGATTCGGGGGAAATTTGGTATCAATATACTTGAATGCGTCCAGCATATTGATAAATAAAAAGGTTATGACTGGGGTCACTAGCTTTCCTCCTCCAAATAGTGCATATAATATGGCCTTGGCTTGTATTATCTTTATGGCATATTCTACTGCTTTATTCACGCATTTTATAACGTCTCTCTGGATATCTGTTCTGGGATAGTCTTCAGTTAAGGTTAGAGAAAAAGTTTTGGGGAGGATATATGCGTTGACTAAATGATTATGCCGGAATGCAATATCTAATTCTGTGCCTTCTTCTATGTCGCTTGTAAAGATGAGTTCTATTTTGACTTCGTATTTCCCTGTTACAGTTGTGATAAACCCTAATACTTCAGTTGTGGATTTCACTCTTGCAGTGAATAACTGTCTTAGGAAATTCTGCATCAAACTAGCTTCAGTTGTTGATGTTATATATATCTCGTTCGTGCGACTGTCTCTTCTGATCGAAACTTGGTAAACTGTTTGCTCAAGACAGATATCGACATTGTTTTGCTTCCCTTGCTGATGAGAATCGTTAATAAATTGTACCTTTGTAAAAAGTAGATGGGCAGATTGTTGTACAGTATTCTGTTGCTCCATATTGATAGAGAACATAACCTGAATCACATTCATCACACGTTGTTGCTCCTCGAGGACACGATATACAATTACTTTTGCAAGATTGGCCCAAGACATCTAGGAGATTATGCCATTTTTCAAAAGAATTACTTCCAAGAGAAATGAGTATTAAGGCAAGTGTCCAATACCTAGTTAGTGACATTAGCCAGTTTTCTTTAGCAAATGAAATAAATTTAATATGAGAGCTTATTTTTGATGCATTTTACAGAACAAGTACAATATGTATTGACTCCATAAAGCATCTGCTTCTGCCTAAACTAGTACTTCTAATTCTTTCAGCAATAGGATTTCCTATTCTCAGATTTCTATTCTTAACAGTAAGAACACTTCACAGATTTCCAACTAAAATGGTCTATTAATCATAATCAAAGGATCTAACCAAGGAAATTGAAGCATTAGGGATATTGAGACTTAGTACTTTTTTCTAAAGACTAAATATTTTTCTTAAACTTTTATCTAAATATCTTAAATAGCTTATGGAGAAAAGCAACATCAAAATCGGTTGGATCGGGCTCGGAGTGATGGGCAAGCCCCTCTGTGGATTTTTGTTGCAGAACGGATATGATGTTTCCATCACGGCTCGTGATAAATCAAAGGTGGAAGAACTTATCGAGAAAGGAGCTAAATATCTTTCCGGTGAAGAGCTTGCCAAGACCTGCGACATTATTTTCCTAATGGTTGGAGCTCCCAAAGACGTAAAAGAAGTCATCTTCGAGAAGCCTGGCTTGATTAATATCATGAAAGAGGGTGGCATTATCGTTGATCACACAACAAGCTCTCCTTCTTTGGCTGAGGAATTATATGCAGAATGCAAGAAAAAGAATATTCATTTCATGGACGCTCCTGTTTCGGGAGCAGATGTTCTAGCCAAACAAGGCGGAGTTAGTATAATAGCAGGAGGTGACCAAGAGATATTTGACAAAATTAAGCCAATTATATCATGCTATTCTAAGTCCCAAACACTCATGGGTGGGGCCGGCAAGGGGCTTCATGCCAAATTATTCGCCCAAATTTGCCTTGCAAATAATGTTGCCGGCGTCATCGAGGGAATGATTTACGGACATAAAGCTGGATTAGACCTTGAAAAGACCTTTGAAGCCCTGAAAGCTAGCGGAGCAAGCTCAGTTGCCATGAATACTTATATGCCTAGAATTCTCAAACGCGATCTGGCTCCTACTATTACTGTGGAATTATGGATGAAAGATCTTGAGCTAATTCTTGAAGAATCAAGAAGATTAAATATAGTCTTACCTGCTATAAATCTAATCAAGACTTTTTATCAAGCCTTACTAGCCAATGGAGGTGCTAAATTAGGTTTTCAGGCTTTGATTTTAACATTAGAACAACTTAATGGTATTAAACATGATAAATAATCTTGTACGTAATTGGACAGGTTTAGTCTAATTTATTTCTTTGACAAAACTTAATTTTATTGAATTCAATATCTTCCCCTATGTTAGGTTAAAGTGCATATTTTCCAGTGGATTAGGGTTTCTTAGAGACCTATCACTAGGGAAAGAAGATTTGGATCCTCTTTGTTGCAGTCTAAAGGGGAAAATTGTAATATTATAGGGGTAATTAGATTTTGCATCTTCCTATTTACTAGGAAATTGATTTGTTAGGTTTCGCAACATAAAATACTGATATTGAAGTGACCAAGCCTATGAGTAAGCTTATCAGAGATTTTTCAAGTTAAATGGGGCCAGCCCTAGAAAGATATTATACGGAAATCATATAATATAAGTATCACTAATAGAATCACAGCAAATTGGATCTACAAGAATGAAAGAATAGAGCTTTGGACAAGAGATACAATTTGACAGCAATTCTTATTAGTTATAATTGAAATACCAAAAAGAAGATTATCATATAAATTGGTTAATAACCTCTAGGAATATGATGATTTTCATGTCCGACTTCAACTTCATCATCGTAGGCAATAAAGTTCGAGTCTATCTTAATTGAGTCCAGAGTCATTTTCCCAAAACCAATATTACTCTTGTCTCGCGTCACAAAGGAATAATCTCCTATACTTTCCCTACTAGATCGCCTCTGATTTTCATTGAAGGTTACTTCTCGTTTTCTCCCAGGAGAACTTAAATTTTGAAAGGAATCTAGCCCAGATTTTTCTGTATCTTGTATTTTCCCAGGTGATGTCTCGGGCTTTCCTGCCCTCCATACTGTGTCAATTACTTCTCCATTTCCAAGATACAGTTTTCCTTTTCCATCTTGCTTTCCTGCTTTCCAGTAGCCTTCATACCTTTTCCCATCCTTAAAATCTAAAACTCCATAACCCTCCTTCTGGTCATTCTTATATTCTCCCCTATAGATTCTTCCATCAGGGTACTTCATTATTCCAATCCCATCCTTCTTATTATCTCTCCATGAGCCTTCGTACGTTGTTCCATCAGCAGAAATATATTGTCCATGACCTTCAATTTTGCCATCAGTAAAATCTCCTGTATAAATACTTCCATCTAAGTATTTGAGAGTTCCTTTGCCATGTCTCTTCCCTTTACAAAACTCCCCTTCATAAGAAGAGCCATTTGTCCATTTCTCTATTCCCTTCCCATGAGGTACGTCCTCGACCCAATCGCCAATATAGAACCAGCCATCAATTTTCTCGTATTTTCCTTTACCATGAGCCATATTATTTTTCCATTCACCTTCATATACATCTCCATTAGGATGTACCATACGACCTTTCCCTTGCATTTTATCGTCTTTAAAGTATCCTTCATATACTCTCTGGTCTTTGAAGATAAGCTTTCCTCTACCATGCTTCTTGTTCTTTTTCATTTGACCGTGATAAATGCTCCCATCTTTTTGTTTTATTGGACCCACTGTAGGCAGTTTCTTGTCCTTGGGATCATCAGCATCATACACAAAGGGCTGAAGCGAAGCAGTAGTGGAAGCAGATCGAAAACTGTTTGTGGAAGACTGATCGCTTGCTTGATGGGATCCCTTTAAATTGTCTCTAGTGGTAGGTTTGGACATATGTGGGACACTTATTTCCTGTACATGATCTGGTGGACTAAATGTGATTTTGTACTTTTGAAAACTGCTTTCCACAGGACTATTGAAATTATTCAAAATACTTATATCATCAGGATTAGTCGATGGTGTGTAGATATTACAAATTTTAAAGTAGAGACTATTAACCACGTTCTTTAGATTTTCGGTTGCGTGATGAAAGTGGCTATGATCAAGAGTAGGCACTTCAAGTAAAATCTCATCACCACTAGCCCCTTTTCGGTTTACTTGTGAACTGAGATCATCTAGCTTGGACGTTACTTGTTTGAAGTATGAGATATAGTCTTCTAAACGCTCCAACATCATATTCTGTGGGAGTTTAGGATCACAAAATTGTGTTCGCTTTTCACTGAGAACCTCTTTCATATTTTGAAATTCTTTCTCGTTGATAACAAAATCTGGGATAATTTCATTGATTTTGACCCGAAGTTTTTCATATATCTCATCGATATGCTTATTGATATTGATTTTAAGATCTGAAAGAGCCTTCCTGATAGTTTCTAAGAATAACGCATATCCTTTCTTAAGATTCTGAGTTCTTTCGAAATAAAATATTTCCTTTTCCACTTGAAACTGGATTTCTTCTCCAATAACGTCAAAAAGCTCGTGTATATCATTCTCATGAATTTTTGAATGATTTTTCAAGCATGTCTGACATAAAAGTCTTTGTTTACAACCTTCAGCAGTACATAAGTAAGTTGCAGTTGTCTTATGAGAAGTACAGATAAAAGGTGGATATTCCCTCTTCGACATTGAGGCCATCTTCTTTGTTGGAAGTGACATGCTAATTAATTTAACATTATTTGCTAAATAAATAAGGATTAATTGTCCTTACGTCGAATTATTGTACCTAGCATTTCTCCATTTCTTCACCTTTCTTACTTAGAAGGAAGCAACACTCGCTTCCAACACCTTAATGTGAGCTTGATAAGACTAATGTCTCTCAATCGTGAAATGTCAAATAATTCAATACTAAATAAATATTTAAAGGTATGAGGAAAAGTTTACTCAAATTTACTGCTCTACTAATAACATACTTCCATGTAATAAATTCCTTTCTTAATTCTAATTCTAAAGTATTCCTTGGCTAGAGTCTACCAGGAAACTGTAGCTGATGAATCCGTATCGTTTCAAACTGGGTCAGAATATACCAAATACTTCCGATTAGGAGATTCGCTAAAGATAGAAGCCACTCCGGAACATCCTGATAATGGACTATGCAATCCAACCGGCCCTACAATATCTTTAGAGCATCTAGAGAACTATGTCTTTGGGAAAACTCGCAAATTTTTACGCGCATATGATAGAATAGACAATGTTGTTTATCTTTTTGATGACTCGAGCATGGATTTGATTATGGTTAAATTCCAGATCGATCCTACAAAAGGAAGACAGATTATTTCTAATTACAAATCTGTTCCAACTGGATTGTTCGGAATCACAATCCATAATGAACTAGAAGCCAATTATAATGTCATGAAAAGAACTGATAATATTCTACAAGTCGCTGTTCTGGATAAGCTTATCTATTTCAATGTGATAAACCCTGAGAATCCGACCTATCTGACTCATTATATCCTGCCTACGAATATCACTAAACCAATTGATACTGTAGAATGTCGTGGGTATACGTTCGTAGCAGATTCAACAACTGGAGTTGCAATCTTCGACACAAGGGACATAGAAAATATCAAATTCTTAAAAATGATCAATAATGATATATTCACAGATGAGTCAGGATTGTTAATTTATGGATTGGAGGTTAACTGTGAAAAAAGCTTGTTATATATTTTGGATAATTCACTTGGGCTTTTTGTACTTGACATTACCAACATTGATAATATCCAGCTAAGAGATTTTCCCTTTAGAGACGAAGGAGGGTTTCTAATTGAGGCAAAAGAAGATTCTCTTTTAATGAATGGGTATGAAGGTGACGGGACTCACTTTTTTATTGAACAACAAGCAAAGATTACTTTTGAATCTGGCTATTGGTATCCTCAATTTACACATATTCGTAACGAAACAGGCCTTTCTGATATCAAGTATATGGGTATAGAGAAAAGATATGGCATCCTTTTAATGGAGAATATTTTCATAATTTTTAAAAGAGGAGTGAGCGAAAGTGTGATTCCAGATTTTGAGCATATTTCTACTAAGACAGTTGGCGTAAATGTTCAAATGGTTATTCCGATTTCTATTCCTCAATCCGAGTCAACAACTTCTTTGGTAAAGAATTCCGTTGATGATGGAAATCTCCATTTTATTCTCATTTTCACAGACACGAAAATATTGGTAGCTAAGATAGTGGAAACTCCCCCAGGTCTTCATTGCAATTCAGACTTGGATTCCATTTCAGTTGGGAAATACACTTATAAAGTAATAATTACCACTCAAGACTGCAAATCAAAGGAAGCAACAGGAGATCACGATATTACCAATTACTGCCAAATTAGCTTTAAAGCTACCATTCAGATAACACCTGAAAATTCTGGGTTTTCAAAAGGTGTAATGATCGGTATTGCTGTGGCGCTGCCAGTCACAGTTGTTGCCGTGGCTGCATGCATTCACTATTATAATAAGACAAAGCAATATCAAAAGTTAATTGAATATTCTCAAACTCAAAACTCTCCATCCTCTAGGGCAGTACATCCAGAAAAAACACGATCTAAGCCTAATCTCCAAATAGACATTCCTGTGACTCCTAAAAATGATCCTGATCAAGTCATAAAGCTTGAAGACCTGAAGATTTCTAATTTGGAATTGTCAGAAGAAGAGGAGCCAAACGAATAAAAGTCCTAATTGGTCACATTTCAAATTTTGTATTATATAATCCTTGCTTTATCTCTTTCATCTTGTAATTATAAATAGAATATAATACACATTTCTTAATGTCTAGTGTCAATAAATTGGACATTTGTTCCTAGCAGCTTTATCAAAAACAAGAAGATTTTTATATTATTCTGTTTTTAACCTTTTTTAAGAAAACAAGAAATAGTGAAATAGCCAATGAAAAGATCCTTTTTGACTAGAGGATATTCAGAACTACGAATGAGCCATATTTGCACAATTTCCTAATTTTTGATATTCTGAAATTTTTACAACATATTTTCAATTAAGAAATATGATAAGTAAGGAAAAATTTCCATGTGATAATTGTGTTTCCCATTGATTCTGTTGGATACTTGATTGAAAATAAAAAAATATTCTAAATAGTGTTACTTTCCAGTAATGACAGAAAATTATTCTCGATCTTCTTTATCTGATCAAATCCCTTTAAAGCCCTACCATTCTCATAAAAGACCTTCAAATTACTGAGAACTCAAACAACAATATGAAGGTCTTCAAATAGATTTAGGGACTTTTGGCTTTTTGATGCCTAATCTAAATTTCAATTATGATCTAAATCAAGTTGAGGGAAATTCCAGAGGTGAAAAGAAAGAGAAAAATCATATTAAATAAGATAACCTGATTTTCCACTATACCTAATGAAGGGGCTGAATATTTTAATATTCATTGCACCGTTTTAAAGATGTAGAGATCGGTCTGTTGGTTTATTTTACATCCTGTAACGAGAGGCAACATACACATACGAGTAATTCAATCTTCTGGATCTTGAGTACAAGATATCATCAAACCTCCCAAATGGTTAACTTTTAGCTTAGAACAAGGAGAATTGCTTGGATGACTTCTTTTCGTTGGTGTAAACCTTCAAGACGTTGAATCTGACGGTCTTGGACAAGGGTCTATTTGAAATAAATGACATATTTATACTAAAAATACCTGCATTGACCAGCGACAACGACATCACCTTCCTTGACGGAGAAGCAAGGAGAGCAGTGAACAGGGATGTTTCTGTGTCTCTTCTCATATCTGTTGTACTTTCTGATGTAGTGAAGATAATCTCTTCTGATGATGATGGTTCTAGTCATCTTGGTGGAGACGACAACACCCCTTAAAGATAAATATTCAAATATGTCCTCGTTACTTGATGATCTTTCCTCTAATACTAACATCACCAGTGAAGGGGCACTTTTTGTCGATGTAATGACCTTCGATGGCTTCCTTGGGAGTTCTGAAACCCAAACCAACATTCTTGTAATATCTAACACCCTTAGCGGTCTTCTTGGCGAGGAGCTTCTTGTCGGGTAAGCTAATAGCGGATTGCTTTTGGAAGGCTCTTTCGTGCTAATCAAGGTTAAAAATCGGGTGCTTGTTGTTGTACTTGGACGTCTGCCATTATTGATTGAGATTCTCTTTTATTTTATCAATCTTTATGGTGATTTATCAAACTATGAATCATAAGTGCATTAAAAAAAATAAAAAAAAAATTTTCATAAAAAAGCCACACGGCGGGATTGAACCGCCGACCTCTCGCTTACAAGGCGAGTGCTCTACCACTAAGCTAGAGTGGCTGTGTTATCTTCCCTGAGATTCAATTTCTCTATGAAAGAATCTTTATAGAACTTTCGAATCCCGATTTCTTGCTTCTGAACACTTATATGAACAACCCCACAGAAAAATAATTTATGGCTGCTCCTCTACTATTCAAAACATAAATTACAAAAGGATATAGATATAGATAAATATGGTCATCACAGATCACATATGATGATTCTTACAATCAAACATTTAACGTACAATACTGCAAGACTGTAACTTTAGTTCTTACCCCAGAACTTTTTGAAGACAGAAAGGTAAGAATGCTTGATGGCAGTTTCCTAAGGATTTAAAAAAAATTCAAAAAATTGTACTTCGCAATGGTAAAAGTAGGCAATGATACCCATGGCAAGTCCGAAGACGATATTCTAATATATTAGATAACGTCTATAACTATATTACTTCGCCACTCCAAATAGGCTTAACATATCCTCTGTGTTTAAGGTAGTTCCACAAAGTTTCAAAGAATCTGGTCATAATGAAGAGGGCGATTTCAACTCTTCTGGATTCTGTCTCAAAGAAGACAGACCAAGCAGCCAAGAATGCTCCGAGAGTTCCATTAAACTCGTCGACTTTATGTCTGATGTTCTTGGCAGCACAGAGAGTGTACTTCAAAATAGCAATATAACTAGCCATAAAACAGATAGATTTGATGTATTGAAGGAAAGCTCTTGAAATTGTCTTTTTGGGCCTGGGTGATTAGTCATTATCGATTGTAATTTTACTCTTTTCTCACTTGTTTTAATTTAAAAAGGAGGAAGGGGATGAGATGGATGGGAATGTAGTATTTGTATGTTGCTCTAAAAACTTTAAACCACCTCTTGATGGCTTCCATCTCGCAACTGGTTCCTGGGTGAAATACTTTGCAGTCGATCCATTGATCTAAAATTGGGTCAGCTTGTGACGTCAATAGATACTATACCTCTTACGATCTGCTCAAACATCTCAGGAGGAATGATTTTGGGATCCACAGACCTACAAAGTTCATTTATGAATAGACTTCGTGTTACATTTTAGATCTGCTGCTTTTGATTTATCAATTTATCTTGGATTTATTTCACTAAATGTTCTGCTTTAGACAAAATTGAATAGGTATAAAGAAATAAAATACAACAGGCTTCCATACATATTGAAATAACCAATACCATAGGTTTAAACATAGTGCATTCTATTAATACGGTTTAACATCTTTCCAGATCTTGCTAATTGCATTGATTCCTCCGATAAGATTTAGCGCCTTAAATCCTCTATTATTCAAGAAAAATGCCGCATGAGCACTTCTGACTCCTTCATGGCACAAACAAATTATATACTTGTCTTTTGGCAATTTATGAAGATTATTTTCATCTTGCATTAAAAGGTACAGGGGAATATTGATTTTTGTAAAGGTAACATTATTCCCATTTGTTGTAGGAATATCACTATATTCAATTTCCTCATCTTCTCTTACATCTAAGATACAAAATGGAATTTTTGATTGAGATTGAACGTCCTCGAAGGCATTAACAAACTCCACGTTGATAAGTTGTGATTTTTCAGCATAGACCCACTTCTGGAAGCTAGCAAATTTAGCTTGTTTGAAATAGCAGAGGTTCTGAGCCTTGATGATGTTCTTCAAAATTTGCTGCATTTTTTTTAAAAAATTAGGAAAATCTTTTTTTGTTTTGTGTTCAACTGACTACTGATGACCAACCAAATATTTGAGAAAAATAGAGTAATATAATAGAAAAGAAAAAACAGGATATTTGCCTGTGATATACAAATTAGGACAGTCATGGACTTTACAAATAAAGTACAAGTTATAGATAGTGAGTAGTAGTAGATACAAGTATGTATAGACAAGGTAAGTGGACAGCTGATTTAGTATAAAGTAAGAATTAAAGAATCCAAACTTCTGGCTAGTAATTTTCATAGTTTTATAAAAATGGAATATTAGCATTTATTCTGCCGATCCCTGCCTGCAGAAAATTTCCTTCATTACCATATCAATTGTTCCCTCATATGGACAGCTAAGTTTGCTTTGCAACTCTGTTAGTTTGTCTGCATGTCTCAAGATAAACGATCTGTCTGAATTAGGGCTTGCAGAAGCTGCAGGAATATTTTCAACTAAGTCATTGTCAGGTTCCGTAACTATCTGTCTAGAGGAATTTAAAGAAGTGATATTCTTGCTCTTTGAGATCGCGAGATTAACTCGATTCAATTGATTGGAAAGCTTATTGGAAAGCTTCTCAATTTCATCCTTCAAATTTGGAGAGCTTAAAGGCTTGACGTCTTTTTGGACGATAATCTCGGTCATCTTAATATTCTCATCATTCTTCTTTCGTGGTTTAATTCGAGTTTTGTTCTCATTTTTCAAAGACTCTTGATATCTTTGTTTTAGAAGGTTGATATGTATGCTCATTCTTTCCATGCTTTTCTTCAACATTTTATTTTCTTCTGTGAGATAATTCACCTCTTCTTTTAGCTTACTGGCCTGAGAAAGTTCTTCTTCGAGCATTTTCTGCATATTCTGAGATGCATCTTTGATCAATTCCATTGATTTCTTTATAGCTTTATTCTCATCTTCCATGTCTACAAGCTGGTTAAATAGAGTGTTCTTTTGAGCTTTCAACACTTCTTGTTCTTCTTGTAGATCCCTATTTTTCTGGTTCACATCCATTAGCATGCTGTTAAGTTGGCTCATTTGGTAAGTTGTAATTTTGACATGGCTTTCCAGTTCGCTATTTTTTAGGGTAAGATTCTGATTTTTGATTCGGAGCTCTTCAATTGTTTGGGCCTTCTCTAGTAATTCTTTTTGTAGAAGATTTATTTCTTCTATGGCTTTCATTAGCTCGTAGTTCTTTGGGAAGGTATCTATGCTGGTCACAGGGTATGAGAATTCCTTCCTAAAAATAAATATACACTGGGAGGGGCTTACTTATCAAATGGACATGCGAAATTATTTTTTCCTGATGATTTGATCATTTGGGAAAGGCAGCTCGAGCAGATTGTGTGTCCACAAATTGGAAGGATGAGGGGAAAATTAGAATTGTAGTTGTATTCAACGTCACAGATAGAACAGCAGGGAATCATTAGAATTTGCTGAAAAAGTAATACTTAGGTTTTTATTTCAATTCTCCTAAATTTAAACTAATTCGAAAAATTCGAAATACTCTATGAACTGTCTTCATACATATTATTCTTTCTTCTGGAAGATAATAGCTTTCAAATCAGGGACATTAACATTTTGGGACATTTGCATTACTAGAGCTAAGATACTTTTCACGCAACACTTTTGTTCTTGCTTATTCAAATGATACTATAAGATTTCAAAGGAACTTATAGGAAACAGATGAATTCCCACCATTCATCTCAAATTTTCAAATATTTTGATTAGAAACTTCTAGACAATGCTGGGTAACATTTTTAATATTGATTCACTTACTTTTCACATTCTGAATTCCATATTTGATTGGTATTATCCTAAATAATATTCGGAGGACATTAACTAAAATCTTGCTTTGCTTGTATAAACAGAATTTGTTTTTGAGTAGTTATTTGCTATCTTGTATTCATTACAATAAAATAATATTTATTACTTATGGAGAAGGCAAAACAGTTCCTTAACAAAGCTGACTGCTACACATTGTAAAGCATATACTCCTTATTACAATTCATTTTATTAAGATATAGAGTCCATATGGAATAAAGGCTAATTGAAAGAACTATAAGTCTAGATCATCTCCAACGAAAATTTGGACTTAAGGATCCTCTTCTTTTTACTCTTACTAAGATATCAAGAACTATCTGAAGAAAATTTTGTTTAACTTGATGGAGAATACTCTTTTAATTATAAGATGTATTTCTATTTCCAAGATTTGAATGCAAGTCTATTGCTCGATAGAGATCATATATGTGAAGAATAACAAATAGTTTTATACTCAGAGCTTCAAGTCAACAATACTCTTCTTCCCTCTTTCCAGTAGGGAATAAGGCCATAGAACAGCAAGTAAAGTGGAAAAAGAAAATGATTAATGGAAAGAGAATAAAATACTTCCATATTAACAGAGAAAATAATTCATTACTAGTTCTTTGATGAGTCCAAATAAGTCTGAATGTATCCATCTTTAAGTTGGTGGAACATTAAAAATTTTCCTAATGAATAATAAAAGATTATTAACTAAATAAGTCATATGCAGGGATACATGTTATAAGTTCAAAAGTTTGAGTAGTAAAACCCAAGTACTTCATCATCAACTTAGGAATTGTTAGACTTGTTTCTTTATCAGGAGCCATTCTTTATTTTATAAAAGTTTTCTTCCTCTTTTTTTGGCCCAGTTCCTACTGAATAATTTAAAACCTGTAAAAAAAATATCCAGCTCTTTTATAAGGAAGTTCATATAAATGTTGTAAGATAACTTAGAACAGAGCCATTTCGAGAGAGCTTAACTCCTTATTTCATATATTATCAACTTATAATCTTAAGGTACAAGAATGCAACATAGAAATAAGCTCACCAATAGTTTAAAATTAGAGACTTCTTAGTCATTATTTCTTATGTTATATTAAAATTTACTGCACAAGGCCTAGAGTGTTTATGTCCCCGAGAGTGAGGATAAATTTCTTTTTAGCCTTTCTGGCAAGGACTCCGCCAAGAACTCCCCAGAATGCCCAGGCTGCTAGCAAAATCATTCCCCATCTTGACTCACTGCCTCCAGTCCTATCTATAACAAATCCATACACAAATGGGGATGGGAAATAACCCAAAGCATTTGAGAAAAGTTGAGCTACTGAATTTCCCATAGCTCTCATATTCTTAGGAACAGAGCTGATCATTATGCCTGTGATAGCTGGCATGATCCCTCCTCCGAAGAAAAGTTCCAGCCATAAGAACCCACACACTAGATAGAAGTTATCCAAGAATGGGATTGGAAGTCCGCTTAGAGCACTAAGCACTCCGAAAAATATAACAAAGTCATGAGCTTCTTTGCTCGTATATCCTCCACGCTTATCTGTGATTATTCCTCCAACTATAACTCCTGTTACTGGTGCAGAAAGGGTAAGGAAGGCATAGCTTATAAATACAATTTCCTTTTCCATCTTCAAAACACTTCTCATGTAGTCTGAGATCCAAAATTGAATTCCAGTGACAATAAAATAAAGAGAAGTGAGAGCCAATAAAGAGAATCTATATATTTCATTTTTCATAAGAGCCTTAAAGTGCTTTCTCAACCCTCCACGAGGCTTCTTACTAGGACTTCCTGCTTCTCCCTCATTGACTTGAGGATTATCATCAAGAAGGGAGTAATCACTGCTTTGGCTGCTGTCTGGGCCTAAGAAAGAACTGGTGGTAATCGCAGGAAGGTATTGATCCTCTGAGTCCATGTCAAGGGTCATTAGGGCTGTGGATTTTAGATCAACTGTGGAGAGTCTATCCGATCCAAAGAAAGCAAATCCAAAGACACAGGATCCAAGGATAACAATTTGAATAAAGTATGCATAGATCCAGTGTATATATTTCACTAACAGGGCTGTAATTCCATAACCGAGGAAGACTCCTAGAGGCACTCCTACTTGTAAAATCGTCAACCATCTTGTTCTTTTTTCCTTTCCATGGAGGTCGACCCAGACAGGGAAATATATGCAGAAAAACACTTGGAAAAAGCCTGTTAATATTCTTGATATACTCAACAAAAACATGCTTTTTGACAAGGGGAAAATAGCCAGAGACAGGACATTTCCAACTCCTGCAATAAGAATGATACTCTTTGCTGTGAATTTTGTAAACACAACAGTTCCAAGAATAGAGCCTGCTATAAGACCTCCATACACTAAAGACCCTAGCAATCCCAAGTCAACTTCACCAATGTTCATATCGGACATTATTTCCTTAGTACAGGCAGGAATGATACCATGGTCAAGATTGATGGTAATGTTAGTCATGCACACGATGAAGAATATAAGTGAGGTGGTCTTATCTCCGACAAGACGACTTCCTGCGCTTGGCTTGTCCGTATTTGAGGACTGTTCTGTGGAGTTGTTCGTCATTGACGATCTCGGCTGACCAACAATAGAATTCAAATATAATTTATTTTTGATTTAGTGGCAGAATTATACAGAAAAAATCGACTATATGAACTGCTGACCTCACCCATTGATACAACTCAAGGAGGGGCTGTTGAGTCATTCATCAAAATAAGGCAATAGCAACCAATTTGGGTCTGTGTGTATTTCAATTTTGCTAGATATTTTGCCATTTGATGGTACAGTTACAAAATCAACTGCTAATAACAATTCTTTGGATTGGTTGAATATATTAGGGTCATTGTCGCTAGAGTAGGATATCGATTTGAATTCAAAGACCTCAGTAATTTATTTAATTTTATTGAGATATGGATTCTTGTTACAAGGAACTCAAGTCCTTCTCGGAGATTATTCCTCTCTATGATTCTTATATAATTGAAGTTGAGGGGACAATCTGGAGTGGAAACAATAAACTTGAGGAGGCTTTCAAGACATTGGACTATTTAAAAAAGAATGGAAAGCAAATTTACTTCCTTTCTAACCAAACTAATACCACAAGGGAAGACATTCACGAAAAACTCAAGAATTTTGGATTTGAGGCCTCTATTGACAATATCTATAATTGTGCCTTGCTTTCTTCAAAATACATCAAGAAACATCATCCTCAAGTCAAAAGACTCTACGTAATTGGAGAAAAGGGAATAATTGAGGAAGTCAGAAATGAAGGCTTCATCGTGGTCTCAAGCCAGGACCAAAACAATCTCAAGGTTTCTACAGAAGAGGAGTTCCAAAATATGCCAACTGAGGAAGTAGATGCAGTTTTATCCTCATTTGACATGACTTATAATTACTACAAACTCGCCTATGCATCAATTTGTCTCGATAAAGGAGCCCTTTTCTTTGCTGCCAATGATGAGAGTTATGTTAAAGTGGGATCAAGAAATTTGCCAGGAACAGGAGCAGTTACTTCCTCACTTGAGAAAGTCACTAATAAAGAAGCAACAGTTATAGGTCCTCCTAATGGGTATGGTATTAAACTGATTACTAGCAGTCATGCTATTGATGAAAAGAAGTGCCTTCTTATTACAGATGATATAAAGGCTGGTGTACTATTTGGTAAGAATAGTGGACTTGATACTTGCTTGGTGATGACTGGAAGAACTAACCAGGAAGTCTTCGCCAAAGAAGCCAATAAACCCGACTCCATTCTCCCTCAGTATCTCTGTAAGGACTTGTCTATCTAAGTACTGAATTAATGTACATTTATAATTGTAAAGTCAACTTGAAATTTCCCTTTCCTTGCATATAATTTGAGATTAAACCTCAGTACCAGCCAATTTCCTAGAGACTAATTATTGGAAGCCTTGGTTGTGCTGAATCAAAATAGATAAAATTACAAATCTATTTCTGCAAAATAAATCTTATTTCAAACACCAAACCCCTAGAAATGAACAATCTTCATGAAAAGGATAAGTTTAGGTCGCCAGAGTCGGCTAGACACAGTCAGATAGTCCAAAACTATCTTGAGGAACAAGAGCGCCCCTTAAATAAGCAAGTCTCCTTTGCAAGATACTTGAGTGTTGTTGATAAAGAAGAAGATGAAGAAGATCATAACCTCCGAGACCAGAAAATGAAAGAAATGATCAATGAATTTCTTGCTAAATCCGAGTATAGATATTTCAAGGCATATTTCATCGACCAAACTGCGTTTGACGATGCAAGACCTGAGCCTCCAAAGAGTATTCGTACTGAGTTTGAAAGGATTTTGAGTTATTGCCAAATAACTCTCGATGTCGTCACAATGTCCAATATAGATTCTGCTATTAGAATAACTCCTGCAACCGATTTGACTGCAATAAATTACTATCTTGGGGTCTTGCTACCTGAGCTTCCGACGTTCCCCTATTCGTTTTACCATAATTTTAGAATTGGTAAGTTCACGATGTGCGGTGACATAACACTTGAATCAGCCAAACATAAACACCATTTTGAGTCAAAGTTTTATGGCTGGAATTTCATGATAGATAGACAGCAAACCCCCGAGCAAATCAGAAGACACTTCTATCATACAGTTTGCTTTAATCTCATGAAGATCTATGGCTATGAAGAATTTGATTATACATGGAGCAAGCTGACTCATAAAGTTCCAGAGTATGTAGTTAACCTTCTGATAGAGCAAGAAGAGCATCCTGAAGATCACGTTGATGATAAAATCAATCCAAAATTTAAGCAGGGCTTCCTATCAGCTCGATGCATGATAGATCCTTTACTGGATAAATTGGAAGTCTTTTATATGCTTGTAAATCAGCCTGATAGTGTGATATATCATGAGGACAAAATAATATGCGAGAAAGCTAATCTACTCAAGGACCTCATTGAAAGATTTGATCCCGAGGGTATTACTGTTGAATGGTGGAGGGAAAGAGGGCTAACACCCAAAAAATGAATAGAGGGAGCTAAAGAAAACAATTAACCTTTGAGTTTAACATTAACATCTTTGTGTATAACGAGGTTAAATCAGTGACTACACACTATGTTTATAAAGGGAATGAATTATTATGCAGTGATACATATTTAATTTATTTTTTTCCTAGACACTTCTTGAACCAGTCTCTAGCGCTTTCCAATATATTTCCATTTATACTATGTCCCAAGGAGCTCTCATGACATTTAGTGATCTCATGATCCTTCAAAGGTTCATAAGACTTACAAGAAAGATCAAATGGAATCAATGGATCATCTTTTCCATGAGAAGAGAATATCGGGGTCTTGGCATTTGCCTCATGCTCCTTGGTAATTGGGAACAAGTACCCTGAGAAGCCCATTATTCCTCCTAGCTTCTCTTCAAAGGTCAAACCAACATGAAGAGCCATGGCACATCCTTGGGAGAATCCTCCAATGAACACTTTAGTGGAATCACCACCTAATAACTCGATTTCGTGTTTGAGAACTTCCCTGATTCTCTCTGTGTTCTTGTGGATTTCGTCAACTCCAGTGACCTCCTCGAATTTAGTTGTTATGTTTACGTCTAAACTTTTAATGTCATACCAAGAAGGCATCTTCATTCCAAAATTGAGAGTGACTGGGGCTGTGGGAGCGGTGAGCAACACAACTCTTGTTGTCTATTCTAATTACATGTTTCATTTCTAAATTACTGGAAGACATGGAGTCATATCATCTGAAACAAAAACATCAAGCCAACCGGCAGCAGTATCTCCAAGTCCGTGCATGAAAATCATGGTCTCTGTATGCTTGCCGTCCTTGGGAGTGATGTAAATGTCCTTATTCTTGTTTTCGACCTTGTAAGATTTGGATTCCATTTTATTTAGCGATAATTTGAGTATTAAAACCAGCTTTATTCATCTTGATATAATCTTCTCTATTTCCTAGAGGGAAAAAATTGATAGAGTGGCTCCCTTCCCTGCTTTGGCCATCCATGCTGTCGAATATATTATCTGAGTTACTGTAGGATCACTTTGATATATTCTATTATAAAATCTATCCTATCATAGACCCTGCTTACTAATCTACATGCAAGTGAGAAAGGGTAAAATAATTCTTTGAGCGAGACAAAAAATAATTTCAAATTAACAAAAATATAAATTTATGTTTCGTACTACGAAAACTCTTCAAAGGTTTTTGCCCCTCAGTGTGAATAACACCGCAAAATTTTCTACAAATGCATATAGAGGGACCCTCGGCTATACTGAAAGAGTGAATATTTTTGCGCCAAACGAAGTTGGTATCTTATCGAAAATTCTCTCGGTCTTCCATCAGCAAAAAGTCACGTTGACTCAAGTTTGCACAAAACTAATGAATAGAACTAAGGACGGCTACCAAGAAGCTTTCTTTGCTATTGACTTTGAGGGCGATAGAAACGATATTAGAGCAATAAGCGCTCTAAGGGAATTAAATAAATTTGCCAGAGCAACCATAGATGAGAATATTCCAGAAGTTCCATGGTTCCCTTCTAAACTATGCGATCTTGACTTGATGCAAGGAGCCTTATTAGACACCTCATCTCAGGAAGGAAACAAAGATCACCCTGGTTTCAATGATCCTGAGTACAGAAAGAGAAGAGATGCTCTTGCAAAGCTCTGCTTTGAGTACAAGATGGGAGATAGAATTCCTTACCTTGAATACACTGAACAAGAGAATAAGACCTGGGAGCATGTCTACAAGCAGCTTAGACCTCTTCAGGAAAAATATATGTGCAAGCAGTTCAACAACACCGTCCAGCAGATGATTGACGCCGGAATCATCAGACCAGACAGAATCCCACAGCTTGAAGATGTCAGCCAGTTCTTGAAACAGAAAACAGGATTCCAGCTTAAGCCAGTCTCAGGTATTCTTAGCCAGAGAGAGTTCTTGAATGCTTTGGCATTGAGGACCTTCTGCTGTACTCAATATATCAGACATCATTCGAAGCCAGAATATACACCTGAGCCCGATATTATTCATGAAATGGGACATGCTCCTATGTTCGCTGACCCAGATTTTGCTGACTTGTCACAACAAATTGGGCTTCTTTCCCTAGGAAACACCGATGAGAATATTGCAAAGTTGGGAGCTTTGTATTGGTACACAATTGAATTTGGAGCATGCAAAGAAGGAGACGACATCAAGGCCTATGGAGCTGGTATAGCAAGTTCAATTGCTGAAATCAAGAACTTTGGAGAAAGACGTGCTGAATTTAGACCTCTTGATCCCTTCAAGGAACTTAGCACAAACTATCCTATTCAGACTCTACAGCCTATTTATTATGTTGCTAATTCGTTTAAGGATGCTGGGGAGACTCTCATTAAATATGGCGAGCATCTTCCCAGGCCTTTCAGGACTTTCTATGATTATAAGAAACAATGCGTTGAGGTTGATAGAAAAATCAAGCTTGTGGAAGTCGCTGATAAGTCCCTTGGATTTTAAGACCTTAAAGTTATAATATCTTCATTATATTTAACCTTTATAATAACTGTTATCCGCTATTTAAAGAATCATTCAACCCTAGAAAGTCTGTATTATGTATGATTAAGGTAAGATCTTAGAGCAGGAAAAAATGCAATGAAATAATTTCCAAAAGATTAGATCACTAAAAAATTTGAACAAGAATTCTGAACAGTCCTTTTGGGAGTAACATTAAGAGTTTGAGGTTTACTAGAAAGCCTACAAGTATGATAAATTTATTACCAGCGCGGACGTTTAAATAAAATTTATCAGTTAGCTAGACAGGCTAAATACACCATTTCAGCATTCAATCATCAGAGAAAATGAGCACACCGCCAATAATGCGAGCAGGTTCAAGACCTGACATCAACAAAAGACAAGACACTCCTAGCCCTCAACCAGGCAGGAGAATCCTTCCCGAAAAGAAGATGAAAGATTTTCCAGCCTCCCCCACCCCAAAGCCAATCGATTCCAGCCACTGTCTTAGTAATACAGACTTCGGGGATGAAAGAAGCCCCTCAAGGAGCTATCGCCGACCGTCCTCAGAGGATTTCTTGGCTCATGAACCTGAAAATTTACCTGTGGATTACCAAGAAGAGACATTTTCTAAAACCCACACCCTTAGTACTACAAAAAAACTTAGAAATCCATTCCAAGATGGAGGATCACTTAGAACCTCTCCAGATAAACAACCCTACAGGAGAAACCTGACTTATCAAGGATCTGTTGAGAGAGGAACTGTGGTTTTGGGCCAGACAAGGGTTGCGGATGAGGTTGAGAGACTGAGAAGTGAAGTAACAAGGCTGAAGTCGGAGAATATCAAGCTTCAAAAGGAACAAACAAAGCTCATTTACAATTTTGAGGACGAAATCAGGAGAATAAGAAAGAAGAGCGCGTCCACTCCTGCCTCAGATGTGGATGAGCGTATTTTGCAGGCCGAAGTAGAAAAGAAAAGACTCCAGGATGCTTTGGATGACTATATAAAAAAGACTGAAGCCATAAATAGAGCAAAGGATAAGAGAATAAGGGAGTTAGAGGACGAGCTTTCCAATGAGAGAATAAAAGTCCACCAGCTTGAAAACCAAGTAAAGAGCCTTGGTAGCACCAGTCCTTCAAATAAAAAGGACGCTGAGGAGACAATAGCAAATTTAAGAAAAGAGAATGACCGATTGTTGGCTGACTTAAACTTACAGAAGTCAACAGCCGAGAGCAGAATTCACCAGCAAGAACAGGCTGCAGCCATACTGAGGTCTCAAATCCTTGATTTAGATGATAAACTGCGTAACTTGCAGAATGAAAACCAAAGATTAAGTCAAAACCTTCAAGCACAAGTCAAAAGGGCCGATGAGCTTGAAAGGTTATCTACTATCTTGCAGCCCAAGGTGGAACATCCTGATGTTGAAAAGCTCAAGCAGGAATTAGAATCCGAAAAAAGAGTGAATAGTGCTTTGAAAGACTTACTCAAGGACAGAGAACTAGAAATCGCTAGAAAAGAGGCAGAGTTTGCCAGGCCTCTTCAAGAAAAAAATGCTGAGATAGCTGCCTTGAAGGAACAAGTCTCAAGGTCTTTGGATGATAAGACCAAAGTTGTAATGCTAATGATTGAAATAGAGAGACTTCATGGAGTGATAGCCCAACTTACTCTCGACATCCAGAACCTGAAGCAAGGCTTCCAAAAGGAAATTGAGGGGTTAACAAAGAATTACGAAATCAAAATTCAGATTCTTGAAAGCAATCTGAAAGCCGCTAAGGCCTTGGACCCCAAGATATATGAACAGAGGATCAATGAATATGAATTGAATATCAAATCTCTTATGGATGAGCTCTCAAAGGCCAGACAAGATGCCAACTATTGGAAGGACAAATATGAGGGTGATAAAACCAGCAGGGGTACTATCTCTTTTGGAGTAACTGAAGAAGAAAAAGAAAAGAAGGCTGGTGTTAAAGCTGTTACCCCTCCTCAAGATGAGATCCAAAAAGCCCAGACTTTGCTTCTTGAACTGAAAAATAAGGAATTACAGGAAAAAGCTAATTCGCTTGAGGAAAAGGTTGTTTTATTGTCTGGGGAGATCGAAAGGCTTCAGAAGCTTTCAGATGAGTTGAAGGCTGAGAATACTGATTTGAAGGAAAAATGTAGCGAAATTGAGGCAAATTATGAAAAGGCAATCAATGGCGTTAAAGATAAGATCGAAGAATTTGTGAAAATGAGAATAGGTGAGGAGCTGAAGAATGCTGAGTTTGAGTGGATTAAAGAGAAAGATGCTAAGGATAGGCTTATTGAGGCTCAAAAGAAATTAATTAACAGACTGAAGGAGAATGTGGGGAACATGAATGATGACCTGAAGCTCCTGAATGACATCAAGGTGAAGGAGCAGGATGTCATTGTGAGAATGGAAAGGAATAATGATGAGATGAGCGATAATTTGAAGAATATTCCAGCCAACTAAACCTGAGGATTTCAAAGTTCTTGTACTTTGTATTGTATTTTAGGAACTTGAGTATGACAACTGAATACGATTTTATAGCAATGTATTGAGTATATATATCTCAAAGTATAACTTTAAGCGATTAGCCAAAATTCTTTCTAGAAATCAGTGAAGGAATAGATCTCTCTGAAATAACAGAAAAACTCCTCACTGGAAGTTCAGAAGGGTATTTCTTAGGACAAAATACTCAGAAGAAAATTCTGAGGGTTTCTTGGAGCCATTAAAAATTAAAGCGGAATTATCAGGAGACATTCAATGAGAAATTGTTATAACTAACAACTTAGAAGGTCTAGAAGAGCAAGCTTCTATATGAGGCTCATTAGAAGGGATCTTAGACATGGATAAATGTATGTCTCATATTTTGTAAGATTAGTAGATTTATGAGACTTAAGAATTTTTACATTATAGTGAAGAACCAAAACTCTTGGAAGGAAGAGTTTGATTTCTGTTGTATGTTTAGGCATTTGTATCAAGGAACGGTACTTTTTGAGTATAGGTCTTCTCTGAAAATCAAAGATATCTTTGTGGGGTCTCATTCTGCAAAAATAAAGATACCCTTTCTAGTAATATGAATCCACTGTCAAGAACTCGGGGTTGTATGAATCCACAAGGGGATGAAAACCTTGAGATTCACCTTAAATTTTCCATAAGAATTTTTTTCAAAATACTAGAGAGCTTCTTTTATCTAGAGTAGCCTATTTCTGTCTTAATCCTTAAAGTTTACCAAGCACTAGGCATAACACTCTTCCTTAATCTAAGTATGCTAAATGGAGAAGGCTGGCTCAAGATAGCCTGCATTCTTAAAATTGTCTACAATATACATAATACTAGCAACATAGAGAAAGGTATTTTCAAAAAAAAGTCGAGCAGACCTATTCCAAAATTAATTAGTGAGAATTATCTTGACCTAACTTCTATCGGTCAATCTGTTCACATCACTGATCAAATTGATCTGTAATTCAACCACGGCAGTTTCAAAATTTTAGATACTTAGTCCTTCAAAAATGAACATAAACCCATCTGGTTCTGTTCTGAAAACCTCTTGCTTTTGAGGGCAGAGCCCCTGGTTTCTTCTCTTTAAGATGTTTTTTACAACTTTTCTGTGTTAAAAGATGGGATAAGCTAGTATTTCAAAACAAACGTTTTGTTAATTAACGAAACTTTCAATAACGCGAATTTTATTATATTCCTAAACATAGTTTATTAACTTCCCTACTCTAGTGTTTAAACCTAAGCATAATCACTAGCAGATAATGTGTTTTCGCAACATTCCATTCAGCTATGATCTTGTCTGGCCACTTCTACTTCCATTGATAGAGATTTACTGACTAAAAAATGGCGAGTAGTATACAATTAGGTAGTAGATGCCACTCTTAGAACTAGTCTGTCTCCCTCAGATAAGGCTCTCTACGGTGTGGGTTTCAGTCTATTTGGTCTCTAGACGCTTTTCTATGTTTCGAAAATTTTGTGTTTCTTAATCTTAAAAGTGAGATTTTGAAGGCGAGGGATCTGAATGTTATGATCTGAATGTTATGAAAAAGTTAAGATCCTAATTCTCAAATGAACCAGGTCATTCTAGACGCCACAGAGGAGATGTACACTAAACCAGGGAAATATGGCCTCCCAAAGGTTTATAACCCTGCCGGTCTCCTAACAGAAAATCAAATAACGTATAATAAACTAACTGATCAACTTTAAAAAGTTACACAAAAAAAAGACTATGACCTCTCGGTTTCCAGATTAAGTTCTCACTCACACTTAGATTTCAGTGGCTTTGGATAAACCCTAGTTTTCCTTATGCTATACACGATAGACTTACTTAAATTCCACACAACCATTTTTCCTTCCTAACCCTTCACCATGAGCAACAGAGGGCTCGGCCACGACGTGAACTCACTAAAGACTCGATAGTACGACTGTATAGGGTAGATATAATCTGCTAGAAGGCCTAGACAGATGTCGGGGAGGGGTGATAGGTGGAATTAGAAATAGAGCTGGTAGAGAGGAAGCGGTGAAGAGATATGCTGAAACAAACATGTTCCATGGTTTAAGATAGGATAGCTCGAAGAAGTAAAGACCTTAGGTGGTGAAATAGATTCTATATTTTGAACTAAACTAAATTAAAGTCTGGGTAGGTTCTAAAGATTATCCTAGGATTTTCTTACTCTTACTCAACTCCCCATCCACCAGGGCGTATGGGAAAGGTCCATCTAAGTAAATAGCATCTCTAGCTAGGGTGTGTCAAATAATAGAAGCTAATTTTAGTTCTTAATTTATGGCTAAATTAATCAGGATTTGAACAGGACTTGACAAGCTTCCTAGAATACTATTATAGAAGTCGTTTTTCTCTGTGCTTCTGGGTTTTGTTAGAGATGGCCACGTCTTCCCCGAGGTAGGAATTGAGTGATTGTGTGATTTATTCATCATTGTGTTTTAGAGAGTGAATTTTAAACATAAGTTAATTGAACAGAACACGTATATGGACAGATATTCACATAAATACTCAGCAGGAAAAAAGGGGTACAGAAGAAAGTTACGAACCTTAGTTGTTATCCTTACGCTGGCGAAGAATTGTTTGATAACCATTTATATCAAAGTAGTTCTTATAGTATAAGGGGTTCTTAGATATATTATCCAGAACCTTCTCCTTATCCATATCGAACTTCTTTAACAGCTTTAATGCCCTCTCCTGATTTGTAACATCTCCCTGATTCTTTTCACTTAATGCTTTAAAGTATTCTTTTATTTCTGCTTCATCAGTTGATTCAGGATTCCAAACTTGTTTTATTGGCCTTCTAATGGGCGTTCTATAATTCAAATCGAACTCAGGAAGTGCAGTTTGGAAGGTTCCACCGATTCTAGTTTCAACTATATTATCTTTTTTCTTATCATCAAAGTGAATCTTAATGACATAATTCTCATACTCTTTCATCCTTTCTTCTTGGATGGCTCTTATCTCCTGGAGCTTATTCATTTTACGCTCTTTTTTCATGGGCTTTAAAGGTGGGGTTAGTTCTGGAACTACTTTTTTGGGTTTCTCTTTTGGTTGTTGTGTACCGGGGGAGCCTTTAGTATCTTGATTTTCATCGGAGTCAACACTAAGATGATCTTCTTGTTTCTTGCTATCCTTTTCTCTTTGTTTCTCCTTGACTTTATTGACTTTTTTATTATCGTTTTCATTTAAGACGAATTTATCTTCCTCTTCACGTTCCTTGTTAGTACGGGTCATATTTCTTGTTTGTCTGGTCTTATTCTTGGAGCTGTCGGCCTGGGGCTCTTCGTCGATTCTTTCTTTCTGCTTTAGGCGAGTCATTACTGATCCTTTTTCTTCAATCTTGACTCCCTGATTTGGAGTTACATTTGAAAAGCTGGTAATATTTGAAGCAGTTTTCTTCTTACTAGAAAACTTATCGTTGTTGTCTTCGAGGATGATCAAATCGGGATCGTTATCTAAGTTTTGTAGTGGTGGTTGGACTTCATTATTAATTTGATTTGATGCTTGGATCAAATTATTGATTTGGTTATTTTGGAGCAATTTCGGTAGAACTTGCTGAGCGAGGAGCTCTCTTTGAAGCTTTTGAATCTGATTCTGAAGCTCCAACTGTATGAGAGGCGCTGCTAACATAGCCATGGGATTTAATGGATTGGACAACAACTGCTGCTGAGCCAGGAGTAATTGAATTCTATTGGAGATATCGTTGATATCTTGCCTGGGAGCTAGGAGATCAGCTTGAAGGCCTAGGAGAGGGTTTATTTGGTTCTGAGCTGAAAAGCCAAGTGGGGTGTTGCCCAAACCTAGACTTAAACCCTCAGACACAACTAAGGGATCTGCGTTCCTTTTTTCGATCCTACTCGAAATGTCGGTGGCTGTAGAGACATCACTGTCAAGATCAGCATGGTCCTTTTGTTGGAAACCCTCAGTGGTGGGTACATTTTTTTTCAATGGTTCTTGCTTCACAGAGATGCCAGAATCAGGGTAACTGTTGGTGGGAAACAGTTTTTCTGGCTTCGTAAGGCCTGCACGGGAGTCACTTTGTGCAATCCCGGTGTCGATAAGCTGAGGATTTGAATTTTCCTGAGCTGAGAAACCGCCAATCTGGTTGAGTGGGTTTGAACCAGTTTTGACTTTCTTCTGAGGATCCAGCATAATAACCTCGTCATCCCCAATGGTATTTAGCTGAGCCAACGCGTTGGTCTGGTTGAGGAGCTGTAGCTGGGGATTCAAAAGAGGAAGCAAGTCTGGAGTGGTTGGGACAAGTGAGGAGCGTCCCAAAAGTCCTGCGATTAACAGATTTGGGTTAGGCTGTGCCGAAAAGCCAGTTTGTGCGAAAGAAGGGAACAAATTCATGGAACTAGTAATGTTCTTCTTTTAATTCTGTAAATTCTTGAATTATATATAGATTGGATCTCGGGCTCTTTAAAATCTAAAAAAATAAGATTAAATTTACCAATCATTCGATCAATTTAATCATGCTAAATCGAAAACGATTTGAAAGTAGTCCACTGAAAAGCCTGCCAACAATGGTCCTAATAAGATACCTTTCATGTACCGCAAGAAAAACGGGTTTCGGCTCCATTAAATCCTAGATTGTCATCAAAATTCTAAGTTAAACAACAGATGATTCAAATTAATCTCTAACAGAATTAATTGAACTTTATAAGAATTTCCCTCAACAGAAGCGTTCGGGTGTTCAAAATTCCAGCTCAACCTGACTCACAAAGTGATTAACAAGAGCCTTTTCTAGCCTTTACCCTCTCAAAATTTATTTTCGCTTTGCGTTTAAGCTAAATAGAAAAAATTTCTCGATCAAAAATTTAAATCTATCCTGGCTTCTCTCGCACTCTCAAGACTTAATGGTAGTGAAACCCTGAAAGTAAACATCATTTGAACCATCAGGTAACATAAAATCTTGTTTGGATTGATAATTTCTCTTGCGCAAATTTATCACCGATCTTAATTAACACTAGAACGCATGGTAATTGAAAGGCACCTAACCAGCTCATGGAATATACATGGCCGATTGACTCTATCTACTGCCACTCACAAATTTTTAAAACTCCCACAGGCTTCGTTACCTTTCTAGAGAATGGCTGCAGTTGTATAAAATCACAGTAATAATCAGTAAAGGAGATCCAGAAGTGGTTTCCATCTATAAAATTTTGAAGTCTAATTAACTACGTGGAGGAGTGCTTTTCTAGCATTGGAGCTTTAATCGACCTAATGACTTCCGATTATAAACATGCCGAAGCTTAATCAGGATCAGAATTCCTGAAAATATGCTAATTCCAATCAAATCACATCCAAAAAAGGTTTCGTCGGTACAGAATTTATTAAACTAATTAATCAATATACGAGCATTTAAACAATTTTACGATACACTCGGGTGTTGAGCAGCATGTTAGAGTCTCGCTGGTCATAGGTTTCTCCCTTACCACGATGAGAAAAGATCTCTTTTTTAGATTGATTATTTTTAAAATAATTAGGGAGAATGCCTGATTTTCGACCTAACAGAAAAGCCTTCTAGATGTTAAATTTCCTATGGATATACGTGGATTATCATGCTTCTATATAGAATTCTTCGATTTTGATTGTATGGGACGAGCTTGTACTGGCAAAACTAGTCCATAATTTGAAAGAAGAAATTGTGATGGAGAAGGATTGGCGACCCATTTAACTCTAATCTCAGATATCACTTAGAAATCAGCTGACTCCAGACGTGGTTTATTTTCTTGAAAGTCTAAAGAGATTTCAACTACTTCCTTTCAATTTTCTAGAAGGAATTAAGTAGAATACTATAAAATCTCTTATTCTGATCACAGATATGTAGTCCTTGTACGATACAATATCTTCAAACTAGCAAGCAATCTTCATTATAATGTTATCGTTGAAAAAAATCTAGAGAGATAAACTCTTCTTAAAATTTTCCAAATGCCATCTCCTTGTTTTCCCCTAACTAACGAGCTTTATTTTCGAAAAATATAACAGAGTTATCTCTTCTCTTGCAGAGTCGCAGTCTACCCTACACTTACCCACATTTTGCCAAGTGATTCTTTGAAGAATCTTGCACTCCACAAATGTTCAAGTTTAGTAAAACTGTCTACTCCAAAACAGCTTATTTATCTAAATCACAGTCAATATCACTATATTCTAAATGTCTGTCACTAGTAGACTGCAAGCAACTGTTCAGTTAACTTGATGATAGAATTTATTTTTTTATCAGTAGTTTCAACGGAAGCTGCTCGCTCAACAAAGGTATATAATCCTAAGATCTCAATCCGAGAATCTTGGTCTGATTCTGGCTAAAAATTGATAAAAAATTTGAATTCTGTTTAATAGACGAAAAAATCTTTGGTATCGCCAAAATAAACCTCACCTTATTGAGAACTTGCTTGTGCTGAGAAGACTTGTCTTTTTCTTTTGTATAGCTACTTGGCAAGCCTTACTGAATGAGTGAAATGCCTTTTTGTTAACCCATTTATTTCAAGTTCAGAATTGGACTCATAGACTCGGAAATCTGTAGTTTAGCACACTAAAATGCATTTCACCTAAAGCCTGGAGTACACATCTAGCAAATTTTTATGTATAGTCCAAGAGATCGAGATCCGTAACAATAAAGCTTCATGGATCTTCGATACTTAGAGATTGCTATTTTACGTGAATAAACCAGTTCCATATTATACAAGATAAATAGTTCGTTGGCAAGTCTGTTAGTTTCTATTTGTACTTCTTGATTGTCAAACCTATCAGTAATTTAAAATAATTTTCTCAGGAAGGATGCAAACCTTGCACTCCACTTCGTCATTTAATATTTATTCATTGCTTGACATTTGGAAATCTCAAAACCCAGAATATGACTCTTATTCCAAGAGTTTCCTTTCAGAGATCTATAAAGTTGGGACCATTGGAGTGTTATTTTCAACAATTTTAGATTATGTTATAATGAGGCATTGCCTCATTAACCTCATAATCATATTATTGTTGTCTTCTCCAATATACTACTGTTTAGCCTCAGGAAAGGCCGAGTTCTCGAAGTCTTTCCTCGGGTTAAGCATAGTAATCTTCCCTTGGCTTAGATACTTCTCTGAAGGCCCCCAAGTCCTCAGCTCAAATCATTCCTACAGCCTTTACATGTCCATGATCATTTTAGCTATCACTTGGTCTTTGAAAATCTCTTTCTCTTGTTGTTTCGCATTGCTTTTCTCCAATGAAATCATGAGATATATTTGCTGTTCTTCAAATCAGTATTCCACTGCTTTTGGAAGCATTGATCACATTGAGTCAACAAAAATCACGAACTCTACAATATTCACAGGCTTATTCCTATTGATCCTTGTGTTATCTTACTATCATTTGTTGATTTATGAACTTTGGAGAAAAAACCAACAATGCGAAGAGCAGATAAAACAACTGAAACAGAGTAATATTGAACTTCGTAGCAATCACAATACCAAGGATAAATTCCTTCTCAGTCTTTCTCACGAATTTAGAAATCCTATTAATTCCTCTTTGGGAAATATTGAGCTCGCTCTTGAGGCCTGCAGGGATTCTGCTATGAAGAAATACCTTGTTAATTGTAAAGTCGCCATTGAAATGCTCTTTCACCTCGCATCAAATTTACTAGACGCTTCTAAGATCGACACGCAAACCCTAGAAATGAATCCTAACCCTCAAGACCCCTTCGTTTTGGTCGAGAAGGTCTGGTATGTTGTGCGGGATCAACTCTCTAAAAAAGACTTGATAGGAGAAATATTTATCGATGCCAAGATGCCACATTCAATAAAAGTTGACTCACATTTCTTCAAGAAAATATTACTGAACCTACTTTTAAACGCAATCAAGTTCACGAATAGAGGAGCCATAATGACCATGATAACTTGGCTAGAGGAGACCGAAATTCAGGAGCATCTTTTCAAACCAACTCAACACTTCAAAACCCATTTTACTTCTATTTGTCACTCACACTTTAAAAAACCAGTATTGGACTCTCCAATCAATTCGAGTTACATGGTCCAATATGAAACTTCTCCTAGTCTCACAATTCCTAATGAAACAGGAAGAAATCTATCCAAATTGATTCCCTTATATCAAATGCCTGCACAAGTATCACTGCACACCGTTACAGAAATGGTCCAGGCCATGAAGGAATATGTCAAACTTACAAATCAGGCAGATCAGTCCAATCATTCCCCTGAACACGGTATACTCCGAAGAAGAGAACCTCACAAACAGGCTTCCACAGCAAAAAAAGGAATTATTAAAATTGAAGTTAATGACTCAGGATGTGGAATAGACCCTGCCATCATTGAGAGCTACCTCTTTAAGAAATTTTCTACGGGACAAAAGGCTACCGAAGAACGTCTCGGTATCGGATTGGGACTTTGGCTAACTAAGCAGCTGTGCCATATGATGGGAGGAGATATAAGAGTGTTTAGTCAGGCTAATGAAGGGTCGCAGTTTGTTATTTTGATACCTGTGGAAGCTGCACATCCTCAGGAAGTAAGAAAGTTATCAAGAATGAACGAAACGATATATTCAGGATACAGGAATGTAAAATTAAGGGCTCTTGTGGTCGATGATGATAAGTATAACAGAGAAATTCATGTTACGTTCCTACAGAGATGTGGAGTGATAGTAGAAAAAGAGGCAACGAACGGACAGGAAGTACTAGAGATATTCCGATCTGCTCCGCCTAATTTTTATGATCTAATCCTGATGGATATAGAAATGCCGCTCATGAACGGCAAGGAGGCTGCTAAGAGAATAAGGTTGCTAGAGAAAGAGAGAAGATTGAGACCTGTACAAATTGTATTTGCTACAGGAAATTGTGAGAAATCGGAGCATGAAATTTGTCTTGATCCTAGGGGCGAAATAAGAGGAGATTATTTCTATAGAAAACCTGTGACATTGTCCAGTTTCGAGGAGTTTACCACCTCTATCAAGAGAAAAAAAGCAAGTCAAGAATATTGTCTAATTATTGAAAGAGACCCAGAGATAATAGACTCGTTACAACAGGCACTTCAGCCATTAAACATCATGGCTATAGTTGCTGAAAATAATAATGAGGCCTTAAGATTCATCCCGGATAACAAGGAGAGAATTAGGGCTATTTTTATCAATGTGAATAATCATGAGCTGAAGCCTAATGAATTTACTCAGGAATTAAAAAAGAAATTCAGTAGTTGGTTGAAGGTAGAAATTGCTGGATATGCGAAGAAGATGTCTGCAGAGAAGCAGAGGTTTTATCTGGACTGGATCGGTATAAAGAGAATAGTTGAATACCCATTTTCAGAAATGAATATTAATTCGTTGTTAAATGCCCCAAGTAGAATGAATTCTGCTGTTTTTTAGTTGATGTGCCTATAATGTATCAAGATGTTAGTATCACTACATGTTTTTCTATTTGAATAGAAAAGTACTCTTATTTAACAAAATTGTTCATTGACTTTGGAGATTTTTAAATAAATATTCCCTGGCAAAGATTTTTCAAGACAGCTAGAAACTCTGAATAAGATAGCCAGTATCCAGGTTGCCTTTCTGGAAAAAAATAGTATAGTAAATTGAAATTTGGACTCATTGACCCTACTTTGGCACAGATAATATTATATGATCGGGTAGGACAGTTTCCAAAACTCTGACGATCAAAACAAATAATTTCTGGTTTAGATTGGTGAATTATGTGTGGGTTTTAATAGAGTGTATGGGGGAACATCTCTAGAGGTGAAAAAATACATTAAGGTTTTTTTGAAGCGTTATCTTAATATTTAAATTTGAATTCGATTTATGTGGCAACGGCTCGTAATAATAGCTTGAGAATTTGCTTGATTACTCAGAGACATCTGTTAAGCATTGTGCTAACTCTAGGAAGATGAACTCAGAGAATAGGGGCAATGTTGTTATACAGATAATAGGGGCCTTAATTTTTTCTAGGTTAGTTCTCCAAGCTCTACTAATAGCTTAAGATGAAAACTTAGAGTTATCTAATTACTAAACTTCAGTCCTTTGTTGTATGAGTGCTGAGCGGCTGGAAAATTTGTCTTAAAACAGACAAAGGCCAAAATGTAATGTAGATACTTTCCCATTTCAGTAAACCTATAATTACCCTTCTAAGAACTTATCTTCAGCATCACCTAATTTATAGACTGTTTCGACTAAGAAAAACAGTCTTTTTTCTTTATGGTCATAGAGTTTAAATTTGTGAAATTGATTAATTTTCTATTAAAATTTTGGTGCGCATCGGTATCGGATCTATTTGTGAGAGAGCACTCTATCAAATGACTGTGACTCTTCCCGTTTCATCCCTTATCGCCAATGGGCCCAGGATTGCGGATGAATGCAGTAAACTGTCTGAGATGTTAAAGACGGCCATATAAAGGCTGCTAAAATTTCACAACAAAAAACCAGAGAAGCTGGTCTAATACAGACCAATCTCATGGCCTGCTCAGGAACTATATGAAAGAAAACATAAAACCAATAGGAAAATTCTCCTCGAATTACCTTGTTCCTGAGAAAATTTCTTATTTAGAATAGAATTATGATCAGAGTAGAACACTTTGTCTATGAAAGAAATCCGAAAGAAGCAAGGATCAGGGGTCAAAAGAGAACCTTAAAAGAAGGGTGATTGATATCCTCAAAGCTAACCAATGAACCGTGCAATATTAAACTAACTATTGCTGAAATACCCTCAAAATACATATGAACAGTTGATTGGTGTACAATGTTGAACCTACCATTGAGGATTATCAATTCTCATGAGAGTTAATAGTTTCTATAAGTCTTCACCTTGTTAAGAAATTTGAAAAAAATTTAGAATCGAGAATTTAAGTTTATTCCATTAATTATATGGTGCCTAGATACTATATTAATATACTGAGCAATAAGAACATTAGGAGGCCAGTTACAAAATTGCATATTAAATAAATCATATTTTGTCAATTTAGTTCACTAGAAAGATTTTAATTACCCGTTAAACCATCCAAATATTTTCTGTAATAAGATTTATTCTTCTTGATGTTGTCCACTACCTTTGGCACATTCCACCCAAATTTCTCCAGCAGTCTAACCGCGCGTTCCTGGTTAGACTCCGTCAAGCCTTCGGGATAAATTTTCTCGACCGTCTGCAGAAATTCTTTTATACCTTCATCGCTCAATCTTTCTGGTTCAGCAAAATCAGCGCCATTAGTTCCAAAAGGATCCTCATTTCTTCTTTCCCTCTCTTCCTCTTCTTGCATAACACGGAGCATTTGAAGCTTGTTCATTCTTCTTTCTCTTTTCGTTTGGGCCTCATCTTCTTGTGATTCTGTGAAATCCCTGAATTCTGGAGAAAGCGTCTTTTTCAGCTCCTTTTGTTGTAACTTAAGGCTTGACTTCGATTTTTTCTCCACAGGGTTAGCCGTCTTTCCTTCTTCCAAGCTTTTTTTCCTATTTCTCTTCGTTAAAACTGACTCTCTCTTTTCGTCAAGAGAACCAGCTTTTTCTGCTGCCAAACTCTGATTTAAGGTATCTTGAGTATAAGGCAGGTGTGGATTGCTGCCATTGCTTTGGTTGTTGAATTCTTGTAAATATTTTTCTTTGGCGGCATTTTGCTGAAGAAGAAGGAGATGAGGCATTTGTAAAAGAGAGATTCTCTGGAGATTTTGAAGCGAGAGAAGCTCCATTTGAATCTTTCTTTGTACATTTGCTTCGAGACCTCTAAGAACAGCACCTATTGTACTAGCCCCATTCAGAGTGGGACCACCCTGAAGAGTTCTTTGTTTATTCAAAAGCTCAGCTTGTTGGTAAAGCTCCATGAGGTTCTTATATCCTAGATGAGGAAGATTTTGAATTGATTGAGGGTGGATCAGGGTTTGATCATTATTTAAGTTTGCTTGCTCATTAGCAGCAAGAGAGGCTAGATCTTTAACTACGGGGGAGATCTGATGGTTCGGTTGATTCAAGGTCGAGGTCTGGTCATGAGAGGGAGAATTTTGATGTTCAGTTTTTACTAGGCCGATTGGGATTTGGGACTGTTGCTGATTGTTGTGGATCAAATGGTTTAACAGTCCGGATTGGTTATTTTGAATCAAGCCGAGAGCTTGAGGGTTTAGACTCAAGCGCGGAAGTGCACCAGCATAAAAGTTGTTGAGGGTGGAAATTGTCTGAACTTCAGGCTTCTCTGAAATATTAGTTGGTTCAACCTTGATCTTTTTCACAGGTTGCTCAGAGAGCTGAACGACTGGAAATAAAGAAGCTTGTTGAGTGTTTGAAGCATTAAGAATCTGGTTGGATTTTTTGGAGAGAATAAGAGGCAGCAACTCAGGAAGCGGATTTCCTCTTGGGAAGCTCGCTAGCTTGCCTTGTAGATCAGTTGGGAAAGCAGTGTTCTTGTTTAGGTTGAGAAGAGAAGAATTGAGATTGGATTCCACAAAACTCATGTTAGGTGTTAGTTAGAAGTTCTGAAATTATTATTTGAATCAAATCTTAAGTTTAATAGTCATTCATAACAATAATTTAATTTTTTCTTCACTAATTTAAATCTTTAATCATTATAATACCGAGCAGTCCAACTAGATAACTAATTTAATATATAAATTTTATTAGCCTATGTTCAAATGCGCTTTATGACAGAATAACTAGTGTATTAACTCAAAATGAACTGAGTTACAAGAAAATCCTCCTGAATGCTAAGTTCTTGATTAAGAATCTACGCTGAAGCTATCCTCTACGATAAAATTGATGAAGTTAAAATCGGGTGACCAATTTCTCGATGGAGGGCTCTTTCTCTGAAAAGAACATGATCTGATATCTACACGAGTCTTGAGCATCTCCAGGAAAGAGGCAAGGGTAGAGGCGCTATCCTACATCTACTCATTTGGTTTGTTCTTGTATGAAAACCAGGGTAATTCTAAATAGATCTTGTGAAGATTTCTTTGATTAAATGGACTTGAAAAATATAATTTATTAATAAGATTGCTTCTTTCTGTTCATCATATTAAGAACTTATAAAACGAACTACCGTTAATTTAGGAAATATCGCTTTTACCCTCAACGATGACGAAATGCCCATGAGCTATATCATGATTACAGACCCTACTTAGTAAGAGCAGCTTTTGTTTCTCAGACAGGTATGCTCAAAGCTGCTAATTTAAAGATTAATTCACTCTCACTAGGCTTGATTCCCTGAAATTTGGGCTAGAGTCAACTCATACTAACCGATATGACATCTAGAATAATAAATTAAATGAAAATTTTGCTTTGACCTGGAATAAATGTAATGAGGGCAGCCTGCTGGAATCGGCAGAGACGACCTTTTACATTGACAACTATAGCTCATTTTTTTCCTAAGATATTTTGGTTGGAGATGTTGAAGGTCCATCGATGATTGATACATTAATTTTATCAAAGATTTTCTCTAATGATCATTCACGGCCCAAATAGAATACAACGAATAGGTCCTACTTGGGCATCATTTGAAGGGACAACATATTATATTCTAATAGGCCGTTCTTATACCTGGCCTTGATATCTACCAGAGTTATATTGTTAGGGTAAAACCGAGTGCGAGGGGAATTAAAATTTGTAGATTCTTGCTAAGTTAAATATCCAAGAATATGAAAATAAGAGATTCAGGGTAAGTCAAGAGAAATAACAAATTTTTTATCAAAACATTCGAAAATTAATAGATAGAAGATTACGTAAATAACTATATAAGTGGTCCAAATGTAAGACCAAAGCACTCATAGAGTTTGTACACAATGCGGTTGAAAATTAGTCGCATGTTCTGTGGAGTCTGTGGATAAATTGTTAGGACGGGATTGAAAATCCAATCAAAAGCATATACTAGGCTTCCAAATGAAGAAGCTAAAATTAAGCATTTGAAACTGTATGAATCAGTGAACAGATAATTTATGGTCTTAATTGAAATCAAAACTTTTGTTCGAGAATTATATAACCAGGATCCCCTAGATGGGATAAGATTTATGATCCCGCTATTGAAAACTTCTCTAACCTAAATAGGACCTGTACAAGGTCAGAGTTATTGATAAACAGGCCTGAGTATTAACTAGGATAGAGATTGGTTTTTTCATTTGAAAGAACAATTAGGACGAAATTGAACTATGTAAACTTCTAAAGGAAAAACACTTATAAAGAGTGAAATCTGTTGGAATCACCAATGTACTGCTCAAATCCTTTCTTAGTCTCAAGAACTATTTAATTTAAAGCAATAAGTTATAGTCATAAATTTATCTCATATAGTTTGAAAATTCAAGTTCTTCCCCAATCAACCCTGCTTAAAACTGAAAAATTCTTGCTGGTCTACAAATATTGTCTTTCCATTGACCTATGAGTTTTTAAATCTAACTTAAGGTCTTTATCTCTCTTGATCTCATATTATCAATACCAAACAAATTTTCTCTGCGTGGTCTTATTCTTTTTATGAACAAGCCTTTTGAAAATTTCACGCATGCAAGGGTATTTCTGTATATGAATATATTAGCTAGGGAGTGACTTATCTTAGTAAATTGTTTCAAAATAGAATAAGAGAATAAAAAGTGACTTACGAAAAAAACCACACGTGATATTAAGAATATAGTTTTCAGCCCAAGCACCTGACCCCTTAGCTAGTCTAAGTTGCATTAAACCACCAAGTTCTTCCTGGATGGATAATCTTTTTTTTACAACCTTAAGTCTCAAAGCATTTTAGCATTCAAATTATAGAATGAAATCGAACAAGAATAGTTGCCCCTTAAATTTCTATCTCAGGAGTATGGTACATAAGTCAAGAATTGTTTCTAAGTTTTTCCATGATTTTGGGAAAATTAAGGGCCATAGAATTAAATCACAGTTCAACCGCATCCCTAAGTTGGCAGAAAAAGATTAATATGACCCATCCTGCCATAAATATGGCTCAAAGAATTTTTTTGAGTTACTTTTTCTGAAGGCAATTTGATTTATTCAAGGATAAATTTATTAAGATGGCACCCCTGGGTCTGAAGATCCTTCTGATACCTTGTCATCTTAATGGCCCGAGGAGATGAGATTTTTCTAAATAATTTCATGCTTCTTTCTTAAGTATGCTAGCCCAAGGCTATTTTTGAGGATTATAGATCAATTGAAATTTAGAGTCCGTGAAAACAGTAAATTAGAATATATAATGCTTATATAGTCACATTAATGATAATTAGTGAGTGATTCCTGGATATGGACCCCTTTTATTTTTTCCTTTAAGAGCAATTCTAGAAGGATCTAAGAATAGGACTCTCCGATAGAGGAATAAATTTAAAACGACATAATTTTAGTGTAGATTTCAAACTTCGTTTTTCATAGCCTTTTTCCCAGTCTTGTGAGAGTCTAATTAGTTTGCCAGAATTTTTTCTAAGATTAAGACAAGAAAATTTTTTTGGTTTGCAACAAACAACATTATTAATGCAAATAGACGGTTGAACCGAGAACGCAAGCAACAAAACAAATATACTATTAGTCCTACCAGACCAACAATTTGAAGATTTAAATTACTCCATGTAGTATTTCGAGCTGTTAACATTGAGTTACACAGAATTTTAATTGAAAATTTTCTTGTTAGATATGCCAGCTTCAACTAAGGGTTGTTTGTAGTGTATCGCAAAAGTTTTGAATTTTAACTGTTCAGATTTAGATAAGGACTGGTTGAAAGTTTTGATTTGCTAAATGTGCTGGAATCTTAGATATTTTTGGTGTATCTTTATTTGGAACTAAGTATCTAAGGCTGACAAGTGTTTGCTATTGTAAAGAAGAAATTTCTAAAATATTTTTCTCTAAAAAGCATTTTCCAGAAGTGACAGATATTATTCTAGCTAATGCTAAATGACTCTAAGATTTTTTTTAATTTGGAATTTAATCCAAATGGAGAGTTTCTAGTAATTCACCCTAGTATTTGCTTTTGTGAAGGTCCAAAAAAATTTTTGGTGGTCTACATTGGAAATTGGAGTGGAAGAATTTATATCACAAGTTATTTCTATTTCTCAATAGTAGAAAAAATGAAGATTTCTATAGAAGGATTTATTTTGGTTTTCCTTTTGTTGATAAATGAAATATAGCCCTGAAGTTAAATTTCATTTAAGAACAGGTTTTTAATAGGGGTCCCTTAGTAGACTTTGACTATAAAATTGTTTACTAGTATTGAAGAATTACTTTCATACTCAGAGACAGAGAATCCAAAACTGCGACTAATAATTCAGTTACAATTCAGCCATATTCTCATTACGAATCAGTATTCGATTTATTGTTACATTTTAAATAGACACTGGGAGAAAGGAGCACTCTAGGGCTTTAATAGGGATATCTCAACTGGGGTTGGAAGAAGTTCTTAATTTCTGGCATTGAATCCTCTGTCCGGATTGGTCTTTGCATATTATTATTGTTAGTGTTTCCATTAGTGTTCACATTTTTCACTAGGTAATTGAAAATACTTGGATTTCCAACCTTTTCCATACCATTATATCCAAACATCAGATTACTAGTCGTGATATTCATGGCGCTGCTCTGGGGCAAAGGTTGCCCAAAGCTTTGCATGTTATTTTGTTGAGGAATGCTAAAGGTGTTCATTTTAGAAGGAGAAGGAGTTTTGGCTTTCAGATCTGGGGATCTTTGATTCCTCTGTATAGTGAAAACTTTCTTATTCTTTATGAGTTCCTGAATTGAAGGTTTAGGAGAGGATTCTTGTGGGTGGGCCATAGTAACATTCAGCAGATAGCTCGTGTTTGAAGGCAAACTCATAGATTTCTGGATGTGTATTCCATTATTGAACAACATTTTTGCCCCATTGTCATTAGGATCATTCATTACCACTTTATCGAAGCCACGACCATAATTGTGGCCGTCCATCATCATCGCTCTTTGTCGTTGCTGATAAGTCATGTCATGTTCGTTATGGCTGATCTCATTGTACTCAGGGTTAATGGCAGGATTGAGCTCAACATCTAATGAAGGGTTAGTAAGGGTGAATTCTTCGTTCATCCTCTTGATATATCTGGCAAGGGGAGAAGACAACACGTCTTGGCTCCCCAGCCCTGGAGAAGCAAATTCTTCAATCATATCATTTTCTTTCTGGGGAGATGATACATGACTAGCTGAATCTTGTTCTTGGTAGAACTTTTTAAGAGATTCCTCTTGGAATGCTTCTTCAAATGATGGAACATCGTAGTTCCTTGACAATGGGCTGCTCAGAGACCTCTCTTGAATAGCTAGCTTTACTTCCATAGTTGACTTCTAGATTAAGTTAATTCTCAATTGAGGGAATTCTCAGATTAAAACAGAAATGCGCTTTAGCTGCTAAAGACTAGTTAGACCAACCCCACCTCCTAGAAATCTACCTTCAATATCTTATAACTCTGCTCCCAGGTAAGTGCAGGTCCACCTCCAGAAACCCAGAGAGTAAATAAGTCCACTTCAAATCTTGCTAAAGTGTGTAATGGCGATGACCTTTTTTCTAAGCCTACGAAATAGAGTCCACAACCTGTGAATGGTAAAGACAACAGCTAACTCGAGTTATCTCTCATTAATGACGTCATTAATTATGTGATAATTAAACAACAAATCAATCTTACTCAAGCTTTGCCGTACCTTATGATTGGTGGTCTGATTAGGCATCAGGATCGGAGAATGAATGATTGTGGAGGCTTTTGTGCCTTTTTTTTGACATATAGGAAATTTTCTAGGGAAGAGTTGTGATATTTCACGTCCTATTTTTCCTCCTAACATATCGAATCGGAATGAACCTGAGTACAGCTAGATGCACGAGGAAACTATGTGATTTTTCTCAGGAGTACTTACTAAACATGAGTTGAGGAAAGAAGCCTTTTCTTTGATGGACAGGCCGTTTCAATCATTGATAAAAACCAATATTTCTTACAAATAAAATCCTAATTCTCAAATAAAACCTCAAAAACAAGAATATTGAGCATATTGGAGTAAATATAGACGTTAATTGGTTTTTTCTTTTCTGGTTTCGCTCAAAGTTAAGTGAGACTTACTCTATGACTATGCTTAGAAAAATATAGAGGTTAAATAAGTAAGTGAATTTCATGGTTTTAATTAAGGCAATCTATACTCTCTATGAATTACTTAGGAATTTTATTTAAAGAGAGTCTTGCCCTTTTTGATTATTTTAGAAATGTATTGTATTTTTATAATATCACAGGCCACAGTATTTTGATAATAATTCTCCAAGCCATTCAAAATAGTTGATTTTAAGTGCCCAAATAAATGAATTAAATAGTTATCCTAATAATTCTGCGAGACCTTGCTTATTCTTGAAAATCAATATCTTTGAGAAAAACCCAAGAAAAAAATTTGATCTTGGGCCAACAAGGGGAAGAAGTTACATTTGAGAGTAGATTATTCTGATGGATTTGTTGGAGTTGAGAATGTTAAAGGCAGAGAATGAAGAGAAACAAGGACTAAGATAAAAAAAAATATTCAAGGCACTTTTAATAAAAGTGAATTGATATTTTTCCTTAGCTCCTAGATATATAATCACTCTAGTGGTAAGAATTCAGTCTTTTTTCTTATTGATGAAATATTAATGAATTCCACAGTTCTCCTAAGAAATTAGTCTGCCAATTAAATTTGGGTTTGATGAAAGAAACAAAACAAACCACCAACAGAGCCTCTAAGATGATCACAGCCGTCTTTTCATTTAATTTAATTGTGTTAATGACCATCTTTTTTGATAAGAAGTAGGAAGATCAAAATTTATTGAATCCCTTCCAAAAAGTTTGGATTCCTGCAGTGTTTCTCTTTCTTCAGTTAGGAAGTCAAACAGAAATAATTCCTATTATTGTAGAGCATATTGAAGTATTTATTAAAACATGAAAATTTGTTACAGGCTGATTTCCAACAAGTTTCTCTTATTATATCGAATTAAGTCAACTCTGTCATAAATGAGTAAACAAATACCTCATAGACTAGAACCTAAGATAAGAATCTTTAAAATATACATTTCCCTTGATTTTTCAGGAGAAAACTGATGAAATAACAATCTTTAACCTGTAGCAAGCAATTCAAGGGCAAAGCCCCAGGAGATTGGTCTTGTAGAGCTGAAAATGAGAAGGGACTATATATGAGATAGAGATCTGAAAGTACTGCACTCCACTTTGTCATATGTTTGATATAAGTGAGTTACGCAAATCCGACCCTCTGTCTTATCTTTGCTTTGAGCTTGGCAAAGAGAAATAGGCGATAATCAGGTCTTCTCTAGAGCTGCCTAAGAAAAGTTTTGGAGGTATAACTGGTTGGAAATAAATGTTTTATTATCTTTATTTTTGAACTCTGATGCTAACATAATTATTAATTTTTGATCTTTATGTCAGGACACCATCGAAGTACGTCCTTCAATGCCCTTACCAAAAAGGAGGAAACACTTGTCCTCCCTCAAATTGGCCAAAATAACTCCTCAAATTCTCACAATCGTCTTCCTAACTATGTTTCTCCACCAAGAATCAAGAAACCAAAAGCATTAAAGCACAAACAGTCAGAAGAGAAGTCAGAACCGCCAAAAAGAAAACTCAGACTGAAACCGCCTCTTCCCATTGAGGCCAGAATACCCTTAGACTTATCTGAACTTCTTAGTCACAACGATCACTCCAGATCAACCATTTCTAACCATTTTACTCCTCATCATGGCAGAATTGAATCCTCCAGCTTCAAGCCCAATGAAAGTAAAACAAGTTTGGCCAAATCTTCTCATTCCTTGAATGTTTCTCCTGATCATAAAAATAACTCCAAAACTTTCTTACAAAGAGGCACTCCTTCCTCCCAAAAAATTCTCGAAGCCCTAGCTAAGAAAGATAGGCCTACAGAGAATAACTTCAGCTATCCTTCAGCCCATGCCCTAGTCAGAGCTCCTAGATCTCCAAGAAGGTCTATTGCTGACTCTGATAGCTCTCATGCCTCTAATCTTCTCCGTGCAAATAAAGAAAATCCCATGTTTTTTGGCCGCCTGCCCAACCCCAAACCCAAATATAGCTCCTATGATTCAAACTCCGACTCCTCAAAACGATTTGCTGACACCCCTAAATGGCATTTTGGTAAGATAGAAAAGCCCCTGAGCGAATATATTTCTATTACAGCTGGTATAAATAACACTGAACCTTCATCTTCGTACAAGCATCACAGTAAGCAAAAGTCTTTCGTAATTTTCATTTTCTTAGGGAGAGAGTCAAATCATAGAAAATTGAGCATGAATTCCCACAGTTCAAAACTTTCAGTCCCCAAAAGCGACGAAAATAGCGGAAAGGGCTCCAGCAAGCCAAAATCTAGTGTAAAGTCTACTCTAAGTCCCGAGCCCAAAAAAGAAGAAGAAGAAAATCAAAACAGCACTCCTAAAATTCAAATTATTACTCAGACCGAAGAAACCCCAGAACAACTTTTAGAAATTCCATGCTCTCCTATTGGGAAAAGCTTGGACCACATACCATTAACTTCTTTACAGATTGAGCAACAAGAGATAATAGATCAATCTCTTGATGCAAATCCCCTCCGGGCCTCAAAAGAGGTTAGCAATACCAGTCAAAGATCCCATCACAGCAAGAAAAGTGTTAGTCCTGTTCCATCTTTACGGAATTCCACTGCTGAGGAATCTGACCATGAATTTGAATCAAAAACTCCAAGTAATTGTTCACCCAGCAAAAATTCTCTTGATGGCAAATCCCCCATGGCCAAAAAGAAAAGGATAAATGGAGAATTCACAAAGCTCATGAGCATAATTTCTGAAGACAGTACAAAGAGTGATCCTTCCGGTAAAGACTACAAAAAGAGTCGCACTATGACCGAGCCTGGGACCTCTGAGGAGAGTCCCCAGAGTGACAAGCTCTCAAATCCTGAGCTTCCAAATTCTCTTTCAAAAGTTGGACCAAGAAGACCTATTAGGGCTTTGCAACATACTCCGGCAAGCCCGTCGAATTTTTCTGCTTTTGCAAGAACGAATAGTCTTAACCAGGGAGAGATAAACTTAATTGAAAATTTGTCTCCAGAAGATGTACCCAAAGACATCAAGACAGGATCTCCTAAGCTGATATTTTCAGCCGACGGAGCTACCTTTTTTAATGTGGACGAAAATACTCAGTTAGCTAGAGATGCTAAGACACCTGGAGCCTTACGGAGGGCTCGAAAAAAGAAGTTATGTGACAAGACTCTGGCAGAGCTTAAAAGAGATGTTTCTCCTGTAATGGTTAATTATTACGATTCTTATGATACCAGAATTATTCAGCCCAGATTTATGGAATACATTGGGTCTATGTGCACAACTGAGCTCTGGTCGAACCAGACCAAGAAAGATTACTTCATGAGAATGAGAGGCTTCGCCCAAGTCACAAAGAGTCTAATGGAAATAGGAGGAGAGGGGCTATATAGACCTGAGAAAATGAGGGAGAAAAAGGCTTTTCTTAATAAGCTTGATATTGAAAGAGAGGGACTGACTAAAGAACTTAAAGTTGTTAATGAGAAAACGAAACGGGAAGGCGATGGTGAAGAGGAAAAGGCTCTGAACTTACCTCCGATTTTACAGAGGGGTAAAGTCTAATATTCTATTGACACTTTATTTTTAAAAATTGTTTTTCTAACAAAGATCACTTTTTTTTTCTGTAACTAACATCCTTTTTTCTGTATTCCACAGAAAGGAGCCCTATCTTTCTAAAAAAAGTTAAATAAGATGTGTCTAACTTAACAAACTATCAATTTTATTAAAATTTAATCATTTGAATTTGCAGTTCTAAACATGGATAGTATCATTATCCACGACGAAGGAACTCATTCCTGCGAGATCATGGGACCCACAGGCACCTTGGTTCAATTGGCAATGGGTTTTGGATCTTTCTTAATTCTTATCTGTAAAGTCTTTTAACATAATTTATGAATTGGAATAGGGAAAAGATTAATTGAAAACCCTAGACGAGAATGGACAATTTGGGCATTGGTAAAAATAATTTTAGGTTCATAACATTCTCTAGGATACTTCCAAACAAATCATATCTGCTGGCTTAGCTCATGTTTTGAATGTGGTGTTGGCACTAGTAATGACAGGAGAAGGAAGCCATGGAGATTCCTGTGCTTGGTAATTTGGAGTTGTAAAGAGAATAATTTGAAAGGTATTTTATCACATTTGCTTTAGATACCACGATCGGGGTCTTTTTCAATATGTTCTTTTTGATTACTCTGGAGACCCTCTTTACCAAATATAAAAGAGAAGTAAATATTCCGAATCAACGGCAATAATTTCCTAGAACTTAAAAAGCGGAAACTACTTCCAAGAAAAGATCGTCGTTAGAGAAACTGGAAAAAATGACAGACAAGAAGATTATCAAGTCGAGGATGTATACATTGATATAGACTATCTTGCCTGGACACTTCAGCTGACAATCTGGTGCTTGATTGTTATTGCAGTAAAATTAGGGGGAAAAATCTTTTAACGGAAATTAGAGCAAGAGCATAATTCTAGGAGTACAGATGAGAGCCACTGAGTATCTTGGGCATTTGGGAGTTTACTTATTATCCTGGTAAATACTTTGCCCATTTTGTGTTATTTTGAAAGGACGGAAGGAAACCAACTTCTCAGAATTACATTTTCTATGGCTATAATGCCTATGTTTTTAAATTCTTTCCAGGTAAGGGGTGGGAAATACATCTCTAATTCAATAGTTCTGGATTCAGGATAATTATCTTAAAAAGAAGACCTTCCAAACTGAAAAGGACATGCTCACAAAATCATTATATTTCGAGAATCCTCAAGCAGAGGTGGAAATTTTGGAGAGATATTCTACACAAATTATAAGACCCGACCAAATCGATAGAATAAAAAGTACTGCTGTTGCTCCTGAGTGGGTGCACGAAGTACCTCCTAATAGAGTAATAACTGGACTTACAAAATTAATTTTTAGCGTACTGTTGCCCCTGAAGATAGACCCGGCACATCCAGAAGAATCAAGAGTATCTAAGAAATTCTCTTCAAATATCAAATCGGCATCTTTGAGAATAATATTTATTGTACTTGTACTTTAGTTCACAATTATTCTGGGTAACTCCTGTGTAAGATAATCCCTTTGTTTCTGCATATATTCATGCATATATTGTCCATATGACATTCCCAAGCCCACTAAAATTATTCTCAAATACATCCCATAATTGAAGTAAGAAAGATCTAAATCGACAAAAAAAGAGAACTTCAGTAAGTAAGGCAGAGACTCTTATCGAAAAAATTTTCTTTGAGGCTAACTAATCGGGAGGGTGAATTCTGACGCATCTGTTTGACATGATATTTGGCAAATCTATTGTTAAATTTATCATCAAATTCCAGCCTGAAATAAAATCATGAGCGAAGATACAGCAACAAAACTTAAACAGCTTTCCGACAACCTTCAAGCTGCTCAATCCAAAATCTCCAAGAAGAAGGAAGAGATTGAACAGAAAAACAAATCCATTAAGGATTTAGAAAGAGAACTCCAGGACCTCACAAGAAAGGTTCAATATCTTGGAGCTCAGAAGCTTGCACAAAACGCTATGATTGACGACATTAAGAAAAGCACTAAAAAACAAATCGAAGATGTTAAAAGAGTCGTTGATGCTGATAAGACTGCTTTGGCCAAGGAAAAGGAAGAATTAGAAGAAAAGCTTGTTAAATTACAAGCTGAAGCTAAGAAGATTGAAAGCGAGAAGCAAAGTCTCCTTAAAGGCCATAAATTCGTAAGCAATGTGAAATAATTCCTCTAAAAATTCAGGAAACCCCCAAGGAGGAAACCAAGAAAGAAGAAACCAAGAATGAAGAAGGTAGAGAAAATTTAGAGACTCCCTAACAAAAATAGAAGAAGAGACTCTTGAATCACTCTCAAAGGGATTCAAGATCAGAAAGGACGCCAATGGATTCCTTGACGTTGAAACTGTCACCAAAATTATCGATATCTGTACCGCTCTTGCTGGAAGACAATTCAGAGACCAAGTTGCCGAGAACAGAAAGAGTATCATTCTGCAATATTTTTCTAATTTTCAGGCTTGAGAGCAAAGGGAGTTCTTAGTTTGGCTGAATATCTTGATCAGGCTGGAAAAGAGTTATCTCAACACACTCAGATCTATCAAGAAATTGAAAACCAGACCTTGAAGAGCCTCGGAGTTGAGAAGTCCCTTTTGGATAAGAGTATTGAATATTACTATTCTCAAGGAAACTTCCAAATCCTTGCCTTGATGAATATGCTTGGTGAAAAGCTTAAGTAAATCCTTCTGAAAATTGCGTAATAATCTAGGTCATACTTGAGAGGAACCAAGACCGTCGATAAGGAAACCTTCAAGAAAATTCTCGAGACCAAGATCGAATTCATCGAGAAGGAAGCTGAGGGAATTTTCAGTGAAGAAAACAAGAAGATCGTAAATGAAAAGTCCTTCGCTGGAGTCGCCGCTGAAGGTGCCCAAAAGGAACAAGTAACAAACCCTCAAACTAAGGGATAATTAAATAGATGGCCCTTATGGTCCTCAAGAACTATTTCGAATTCAGATTGGGTTACGAAATTTTCAATAAATTCGGAGTTGAAGAAGAAGATATAAGAGAGGCCTCCCAGAACCCAGGTACTTATTTTCGCTATAAAATTAACGAAATTAGACATCCAATACGATGTTGAAATTGCTGAATTATTGGTCAAGGTTGAACAAACTTTCTACAGCAAGATTCCCAAGCCAACTGCTCAACCCCAAGAAGGTCAACCCCAAGGAGAAGGTCAACCTGTGACTCAAGAAGGCTCTCAATAATATCTTGTATAAATAAACTTACAAGCTCCAGTCTCTAAGCTATATTGATTATTTATTGTCCATCTCTAAGCAATAATTGAGGAACAAGTAATTTAAAAACAGTCTCTCTATAGAAAATTTCGCTCAATCTATGATTTACTTGAATAGTTTTTTCTTAGAATAGATCCCCCAATGAGTTCACATAGATAGATTACGTAAAAAATAATTGAAAGAACCATAAGCATCTATTCATACATCAATCACAGGACTTTAGAGTAGAAGAAAGAGATATATCAAATTAACCTATAATTTTACCCCTTATAATTACTTATTTTCTTCAAGACTTGGAAAGAGAATTAAAAATTGACTTTTGAGGATAGTGTGATCAGAAAGTCTAGATTTTCCAAAATGTACTTCATTCCGAGTTCCCATCTTCGAATTTCCTTTTTCGAAAATTCAAGTGGAATCTCGAATATTTCCATGTCTCCAATTCTACAAATTACTTCTATTATTTCTTTCATACTTGTTTGGGAGAGTTCTTTTCATACTTAGCGATTCCTCACTAATAGGAATTCTCTTTAGAAGTTCTTCATGAATTCTAGTTATAAGAAACAAAATCAGCTTGACGCCCTTATTAAATCCATTCTCATGGGTTTTCTCATCTGGATCCGAAAAAGGCCCATACCTGACATTTACTAAATAAAAAGTATTTTTACATATGGTAAATCTCCTTTTTATACTCAATTTCGGAAGCTGGACCAAGTACCAAAATCTTGCTAGCAAATTATTTTCATTTAGAATTCGTTACTAATCAAGATTTCCCCAATTGAAAATTTTCAGAAAATGGGCCAGCAGCCAGAGGATGGCTCCAAAGGCATGATTGACCTCTTTCCAGTGCATAGGCTTAAAATAAGTTGATATTATTGCATTTCTTACTTCTTTAAAATTGGGTTTTGAGGGAAATTTGAGAGGATGTTGTCTTATCATGCCGTATTCTTCATATAACCGGATAGGGAAGGATTTGGAAATAGGGTCAAATTCATTTATGGAGTCTATTTCTAAATCCAAAAGGGAAATCTCAGTGAGATATTTAGAAAGATCTTCCCTTATGGTTAGATTCTTATACTCTATTTCATGGAATTGTCCTGTCAGATCATAGATCTCATTCACTAAATCTATAATCTGATATGCCATTTCTCTCGCCTCTTGGTCCTTCTCTGCTTTATATTGCTCAAAGGCAAGCTTGGCCTGCTCCTCCTTTGCTGTTACAACTTTGCAACCAATTTCCTTCTGTTTTTCTTTAATAGGATCTAAGGCTCCTGCATTTACAAGATCCGCAAACCCCTTTTCGATTCTATCGACTCTTTCGTCCTCTGATCTTTTAAGATTTCCTATGCACTTTTCGCAGATCAGGACCTTTTCATAAAACTGTAGGAGTTTTATTCTTATATTTAGATTGGTACCTGAGGGGACATCTCAGCAATGTTTATTTTTCCAATGTTAAAGCGTCGTGGCTTGTGTACGGTAATTTGCTCTATTATTAACGAGAAAAAAGAGCTTTTTTACTATGGCACTCCTTGCATTTTGTACCCTTTTGATTTTCAGGCCTAGTCTCTGACTTCATTGTTTCAATCACATCAGATAAATTTATTTCCTGCATCAAGTCAAAAAATACGACACTTATATTTTTCGCTAATTACATAATATTTGGAGTCAGTGGGCCATGGTGCCTCTTTTAAATAATCCAAACATACTCCAAATGTTATTTTGATTTGCTAAACCCGACTAATTCTGACTGTTCTGAATTAATATTTTATCTCGCGAAACGTCTCTATAGCCAGTACTGAATTTGGCCAAACTTCAGCCAAAGAAGAAAATCGGAATTCTATACAGAAATTAAGCTAACCTCACACATAAAAGCATATGTATTAGAAATTTCGAAGGTCTGCAGGCTGATTTCTCCTCTATTCTGATCTTGCCCAATTCCACACCACACTTTATTTCCCTCAGTTTCTGAGGGCTTCGCACTACTGACAATAAGTAAGTCAAGGTTTTAGACGTGGAGAGGGACTGTCGGGAGATCTCAGCCTATTGCAAGTCTGCTCAATTTGAATTTTTTTTTGGTCGCAAGTTACGGCTTTGATTAAATTTAGACAGAAGTTTCGAAGAAGCTCATAAACATTGAGGCTTTTGGATGAAAGTTTCTTTCTGGAGTGATTATAGTATGTAGTCAATATCCTGCTTCAATGAAAGAGAGTAGGGATGAAGAAATAATCTCGGGGTGAGAGTGCTACAATGGGTCTTATGAGGGTTTAGTGCTCTAAAACAAACAATTCTAATTAAATACAAGTTCTATATTAATGGTTATAAATATATTAGGGACAAAGGTCTCGGTACAGAGAAGGAAAATTAGAGACATTGCTTCTTTATAGAGATTACCTTGTCTTCGAAGGTCAAATAAATTTAAGGGATGATTTCTTACTGGATTAACATGAAATTCGAAAATTATAATCTAATTCCAGAATGATTCACGCGTGATGCCTTCAGGTTCTCAACTCAGCTGCCACAGGCCTTTGAACATCTTTGTACTTTAAAAAGATCGGGTTTAAGCTTTAGACAAATTGTTCCTCGTTAAAATTCATTTGAAGACATTAAATAGATGATCATGAAGCAGAAAGTAAAAACACAAGTTGGTTTATTAGCAGAAATGAGTATTGAGTATTCTTTAACTTGAAGGCCATAGTCAATATATAAGGTACTGACTGTTCGCTAGTAGTAAAGTCCTAAAATAGTAATTTCTAACGAACTGACGTTGTTTCACCAGAAAGCCTTCAACACTAGGGTGTTTGACTTTTATTGTCATCCAATCAAAGTATCTCAGCTTCAGGAGTCTGGGTTCATGCTGCTGGCTTCGAAAACAGGCTTGGTTTTGGTTCCTGTGACAAGACTAATTTTGTTCGGGTTCTTAATTTTGATTGGTTCGCTCGAACAAAAAAATTGATCAGCCTTTCATAGGAATTAATAAATTAAAGGAAGTCAGATTAGTCAAAATGTATAAAATTAGTGTTCTAATCAGAAAAGAAAGAGAATGAATTCCGCGACAGATGAGCTCGGCTTGTCTGGGCTCATCAAGATCTTAGTCTTAGAGATGTCAAGAAAAGCACAGAGGAAAAATTTTATGAATTCTGGGCAAAGACCATAGAATTCAATGGAATTCATTCTATTAGTTGCTTTTTTATTTTGATCAGTAACTTCTAGAAATAAACATACTAGTTAAACGATTAAATTTGAGATTTCTAGGAATAATATTAGGCATATATTGGATTCCCTGGGTTTGTATGGTGATAAATTTAGGTTTTCAAATCAGACAGCCCTTTAAGGCAATTAACTAAAATAATTTTAGAATTCGTATTTTAAGTATTTCATCTTGATTTATCTCATCAGCTATGTCAAATATACTCAGATCCTTTTTAAACCAAGCTGGAAGCTTGGAGCTGGCCTTCCAGCCGCACATACAAGACTTCTCATCCAATCTCTTCACTGCACAAGAGTTTTCAGGTCTTGCCTTCGATTCACCCTTCGGGACAACAGAAGGCCATTCCAAGAGCGCTCTAGCCAAAAGATCAAACCAATATGACCTTGAAGATCCTATCACCAAGAAAGTCAAGTCTCAGAACCCTAGTATTCAAGGGATCTCCAATCATCTCTCGTCATACAATCCCGACAGTACCCAGGAGTTGCTAAAATTACTCCAAAGAAACCAACAGATAAACGAAGAGGTCGAGGCTTTCTCAAGGAATCCATATACAGGTTTAAGCACCCAGAGTTATGATGGTGGAGTAAAGGCAAACCTCACCCCACAATTTGATTTCTACGGACTTCAATCGATTGCTACCAGCCGTGTCTCTTCTGATAACTCAGCAATAGCCTCAGAAAATGGAAGTTTCATCAGACTCATCAATCCATCCCTCAACCACCAGGATACCTTGTATCCTTCTTTGAAAAATAACCTAACGTCTCAATACCAAGACCAGACGGTAAAGGCTCCCGCTCCCTTGATTTCTAACCAGCAGCCTTTGAATCAATCTCTGGAATTACTCCAACAAAGGCTTTTCTTAAACCAACAAGCCGCCCTCCTTAATAACAATAACGTTGGAATTCAAAATTCTCCAATGAATTTGCTTCTACAACAATCTCTTTTGTTGAATGGCGAGCAGATGCTCAATCCAAACATCTACCAAGACAATATGCTAGCTAATCAGCTACAATACCTCCAAGCACCTCTCATGGTCAACCAATCTAACCCTTCCTTCATTGTCATGAGTCAACCTCAAATCATCTCAACCCCACAAGGACAGTTTGCTGTAATCCAACAAGTGGATCCTTCCATGCTCGGACAGGTTTTCCCTTCTCACCAACCTGTAATTTTAATGGACAATTCAGCCCAACCTCAGCTCAATATAAACTTCGTACCTAGCGAGGTCCACATCCCCGATTTCCCCGTGTCAATTCCAGAGAACTCAGAAGCAAAAATGGTCAGCCATGTTGAATGTGACCAAAAGGAAAATATCGAGGGTGGAAGTATTTCTACTAAAGATTCTGAGGGATATAAGAGTGAATCGGAGGATTCCCTTTCTGAACCTGTTAATGAGCAAAATGGAGCCTTAACTGGCCCTGAAGATAAAAAGAAGAGAACTACAAAACCCAAACCACCACAACAACAAATATTTTTCTCTCCCCTGCTTCAAACTAAGAAAACAGTCGAGAGAAGAAGAAATAAATGGCAGATGGTACAAGAACAAAGAGAGCAGGAAAAACTCAATGAAAAAGTTCGTCTTATTAATGAAACTGAAATTAATCATGACGATCAGAAGATTGTTAATACTCCTGTGGGAGAAAATCATCAAGCCCAAGTTCCAAGCTTTGTATATACTGACAGATCTTCTGCAGCCAGAAGACAAGTAAAGAGTATTTGGAATCCAGAGAAAATTGATGAAGAGATGAATGAAAAAATTTTTGTTCAACTTCCCCAACAGTTGAAAGTCGAAATAGACCAGGAAAAAATGGTAAAACTATACAACCAGAATAATGGTGATATCGATCAAATTCTAAAACAATTTGAAGGAGATGAGAAAAAGTGTCAAGCTTACTTTGCACTGAAGATTCATAAGAAGAAAACAGTGTTATAAAGCTTATGGGTTTTTTAATCTTACTGGTCCATGAAGACTTTTCTATTTAAACTGCTTTTTTTGTCCTTGTACATCTCTGCATGATTCCTGTATATATCCGAACTAACTCCTAAAAACTAATTTCTCTTAAGGCCATAAATGAATACAAACCTTCTTGTTGGCTCCTATGCTTAGACTAGGTAACACGTTTGAATCTTGGCGATTAAAAACATTTTGTCAAGTGCCAAAAATCTTATTGTGAGACAAACTTATGCAATTATAAATTTAATTAATTAATTACTTCTAACAAGTATCAAATTTTACAAGGGTGTAGGAGAATTGCTCTTATGCGGGCTACCTAAATACTGTGAAGGATTGACGATTGTAGACTTGAATTTTAGTTTAAGCTATTTAATAATACTTCGGCTGTTATCAAATTAATGATTCTTAATTAATATATTATCCAAATCGTAATTCAGTATATTAACAATACTTTATTTATCAATAGAATCCTACAGACATTTATAGCATGAGCCTCCCCAGTTCAACATCCGTCCCGGCTTCCTCCCTTTTTCTCCTAAGCTCATTATTGCAGGAGGATCGCTTAGACAAGGTCAAGGAGATGGCTTCTGCCAAGCCATTTGCGATGGAAAATGATCATAATCCACAGCTATCCTCAGACCTCAAAGATGGCCCCTCAGTCTCCAATAACTCAACAGAGGATGACGACATAATCATTATTGAGCCTGTTAAGAAGCCCAATACCGAAAAGATAGGTATAAATATGTACTCAACAGATGGCAACACGAATGGGACGAACCTAAGCACCGCCCAGATGCCCACAAAGCCAGATTTACCTACCCTAAATGATTCTGAGATACGCTTAAAGAAAGAAACTGGCCTAAGCGAATCTCAGGCCAAACTACCCGCAGAGCGAGCCAAAAAATCATCAATACCCTCCGGTCAGATACCGTTACAATCTTATTCGGCCAAAGAAGTAATAGACGTTGAAAGCCTGGATAACATCCAGCCACAAGAGAAGACACAGGTCCCCATTCCTGCTTTGGGACTACAACTTGATGATAATCTAACAATTCAACAAAATTATGCCAACAACCAAGCACTCCAACAACTCTTGCTAAGCAGTCTCGCTATGCCCCAGTCACTTGGACAGGCCGCTCTACTGGCTAATCCTCTCTTAGCACAGGGTTACAATTTGCTTTCTAGTTACGGAATAAATCAATATAACCCTCTACTAGGCATGATGAACGGTTTTGGATTAGGCAACTCCCTATCGAATCCTTATTTACTGGATTTGACCACTGCTTCATATTTAACCAAACTTCAACAAGAGCTTCAGGCACTTCAGGCTCAGCAATTATTATCCCAATTGCAAGCTCAAGCCCAGCTGAAGACCTCTCTCCCTCAGACCCAATTCCCTCAAAATTTGAACAGTTTAACTGTACCTGATAAGACTCTCACTTCGGAATATTCTTTGACTCTAAATAATACTATAATCAATGAGAGTCCTGCGGACAGTCTAAATAAATTAGCAACAACTGCAGAACAAAAGAAAGGAAACGAAGAAGCCAAGACAGGGAATAGCTATACAATCTGGAGTATTCTCGAAAGAAAGGCTGGTGAAGGATCAAATAATAATTCTAATAATAAGAAAGAGGATAAGGATAATTTGGATTCAGTGTTGAAAAAGCGTGGCAGAGAAAAGGAAATAGCCACTGCAACATCTTCAAAGGAGATGCCAAAGAATAATAAAACAAACAAGAAATTCAAGGACAAAATTAATAATATAATGGACCTTGATACTAATAATAAAGATGATGAAAAGAGTGAAAAAAGTGAGGGAGAGAGTCTAGCTTCTAAGAATGATAAATCCAAGAAAACTGGCAATTCTAAGAAAGAAAGATCAACTCGATCCAGAGCATTCTTTGAATTGACTCCTGAACATAGGCCTACAAAGAAGGAGAGGAAAATGAATAAGCTTCAATTAATGAAAGATGGTCCTAGCCAAAATGGCTCAGATAGCGAACAGGCCTCAACAAGCAATAAAATAAAAAAAGGAAAAGTAGCGAAAAGTGATAATAATGATGCTGAAGAGGAAGATGAAGACGAAATTACTGAAACTCCTGTTGGAGAGTCATACCAAGCCGTAATTACTCCATTTGCCTTGAATGGATATAGAGAGCCAAGGAATAGAGTAATAAGATCTGTTTGGAATCCTGAAGAATTTGATGATTCTCGTTTTAAGGAATTTCTGAACGGTCTTGAACAAATTATTGGAGAAAGTATCACGAATCATGAGGCATGTGTCAAGCTGTTGAAAAAGAATCAAATGAATATCGAGAAAATATATGAACAGGCTAGAAAGAATGAGGCTTATTACAAAAATTTATTGAAGGCAAATAGTTATCAAGCAATTTTACGGCAGAGAAACTCTCAACATAATTAAGTACTTTTGATTGACTAAGTAAAAAATTGAAGTAATCTGAATGTCTATTTTGAGTTATTTATACCTTAATTGATTGTAAATAATATTGTCTTATTGTGCATAAGTATATAAATAACACAAAATTGAAGGGTAACTTTTTAAGGATTCCTTAATATAATATCAAATGCAATAATTCTACATATAACAATGATTTTCTGAATCTTGGTTGAACAATAAAAAGCATTATTATGATAGCTTGATTTTAATTTGGTAGAATTTTGATAACTTTTTCCAGTACTATAATCGCAATTTCTATAATTTCTAAGAATAACAGAACCAAAATAAAATGAAGGATAGGTTTTCAAATTTTTTGTTGGATGTCTGAGGAAGCATTTAAATTTTGCTTAAGGATTTTTATTTGAATCTTAGCTAAAATGTAAACGCTTCTATAGTTGACTAAAATAAATCTAGCCATTACTCAAATAGGTTTTAAAGTATTGAGATCAAGTGAGAAATCACAAATATATGGATTAACAATCCCAAAGTAAAATAATCTCAAGTTCAAGAGTTTCATAAGTGGTTATGGGTAATCGAAGAATTTAAAAGAGTCTTGCGATCGGAAGAGATGACAATGACAGAGTCAGAAAGAAATTGTGTTATTTGTTCATGTCTTTTAAAACGTATAGATTTTACACAAAACAGTATTATTAAGTGAGAATTATTAATATTTTCCCAACATATACAATCTCTTACTAGGAATAGTAGATAACACTGTCTTTCATTATTCTTTCTTAACCCGGCCTGGAGGGAATTTCCTGAAACTTTACCCCCTTTTCCGAAAGGCAGTAACTTCTTAAAAGTTTCAAAAATTTGGTTGATCTTAGAATCTTCGTTAGGCTTGTTATTCCTTGGGATGATTTTCTTTATATTCCAAGCAACAATGATCCTTATCTATTTCTTGAAAAGACGGGCTCAAATCCTTTACAATCATAAAAGTCAGGGAAGCTTACCTTGCAAAAAACATATTGAGAAATCAAAAGAACGACTTCGATATTCATTTTTCTTTGGGTATGTCGAGTTGTTTCATTTCCTAAATGAATTTCCACATTTATTCTAGCAGTTCGTCACCAAACTTAGAGTTCTTTCCTATTTAAATTGTCACCTTTTTCCCCAATGACAGGTTTGGCATTCTCTCTAAACCTTAGCAGAATTTTACCAGATTCGACCATTAAAGCGTTTGTCATCTTTGCGGTATTCTTATCTTTGAATGATGACAACAGAAGTCTTAAAAACAATCCCTAGGTGTGGAATATTATCTGTCATAGTTTGAGCATCTATACATAAATTCATTTGAGATACTATAATGAAAGTAATGTCATCTCACATAGTCAATCACGACTACGGCTCTCAAGAAAACTTTATTGTCTCGATTTCTATCCCAAATCAAAATAATAATATCAACAAGAAAAGTCTATTTTGAGAAAAAAGAGAATAGATAATTAAGATTTGAGCCGAAGATATTCTTCTCTCACAACAAATTCGAAGAGGAAAGCCAAACAATATCAAGAACATATTCTCACTTTTTGAACAATTTTTTGATCACCCAATGCTCAATTTGTCTAGACCTGCTCGTTATTAATGCGGGAGTGGTCATTGGTTTAAGTGCGCAGATCGCTAAAAGCTCCTGAAAAAGGAATATACTGTTCGTTAATTACTTTGGGTACATTTATCAATCAGAATTTTGCAAAGTTTGACTCATTTTAAATCGCTATTATTTTTTTCCAACTGTGACTCTAATCTCAATTTCTTAAAGAGCTCTGAAGTGTCAAACTCGACCTCTTCTTTCCTGGTTTGGGTAAAACTTTTAATGAATTTTTATTTAGGTTAAGTATTCTAGAGAAAAAGAAAATATTTATCTTGAGAATTGAAAAAAAAATATTTTTTAGACAATGAGAGATACGTTTTTGATGGATAAAAGAGCTGTGCAAACCAGGACTACTGCCCTTCTCTGATCTCTGAAAATGTGTTTCTGAAATGGATAGGGTCTAATATTAAGCAGAACTGAGGATGAAGTTTTCTGTTTATAGCATTAAATTTCTCAGATTGTCTAGAATTATTTAACCTTCTTTAGAGAGTTTTCTTTTTTGGCCTTTCTTCATCCTAAAAGACAAATAAGCTCAAATATTTTCTAAACCCTGGCTTAACGGTTTGAAGGGTATTAGGATCTTCACAAATTATCATTTTAAAATTTCATAAATCCAAATAAGAGTGTTGTTTGGTCCCAAATTGTAGTTTTCTCTCACAAAAAAACCATTCTTCATTTAAACCAATCTAGCCTTTGAAGCTTCGAATTCTATCTCAAGCTGATGATTCAACCCTCATACACTTTTCTTTTGAAAAAAGAATTCGTTAAGAACGTTATTTTCTTGGGCATAATAGATATTCCTCTCCAAGAAATCAGCGAAATACTTCTAGATACTTTGGATATAACATAGCGAGCTAATCCAGTATGAGAAAACCCGGGAGGTTGATAGACAGTAGCTGAGAAATAGTTGATTTGAAGGGAGATTCTCTTTTTTTAAAGTTTCAAGACTCTAACTTATACTTTGAGATGGTTCCTAAGACTTTTTAGCTGCTCAGACTCTCTATGATTCAACTCCAGATTGCTATAAAGAATCTTTAACTTCATTAGAAAATATTCCATACATCTTGGGCCATCCTAGGCTATATAAAATTCAATAGAAACATCTAATTTTCTCTCAAATATTAGGAATGTTATGTTACAATCTTGATAAAGCTGCTATTCTCTAATCTGATATAAAAAATCTCTATTTAGTATGACTTGGTTAAGAAGTTAAAATTTTTTTTCTTCCTTGCTCAGCCAGTTGTTGTGCAGGTACCATGACATTGGAAGAGTAGAGGATCCATTTGTATAAACACGAGTGGCTGAAGAGGATTACATTTCATATGGTCAAATAATTCCTGTAGTTAATTAACTGCTCTATTGAATGAAACAGTGGCTCAATAAAATTTAAGTGCAATTAATATAATTATGGTCAAAAAAATTGCTTTTTGCTTCGAATGTTTACATGAGAAATTAAAAATTTTCAAATATGAATAGAAGGCCATATACAAAAAAAGGCATCTAACCAGCCAGGAAAGACGCTTCTCTCGCTATTCTCTCGGATATATGTTGTAAGAGGCACCTAGATCTCGGCTTCCAGACAAAATGAAGCTTGATGACTTGGAACCTTTTAGAAAAGCTCGCAATGTACGACCTCTCACGTCATTTATTGAGGAATGTGATGTTGGTTAGGCTTTACCAAGTAATATTCTTGATTAAACAAAATGATCAAAAATCAATTTTTCTGACCACTATTACATTAATTGCATCGAGAACTGATATTTTTAGGGAGTCGAAATTAACTTCATAAATTAACTCAAAAAAAGTTTTCTCACATGCTCACAAATCAAATCCTCAACAACTCTATCTATTTCCAATCCGCTGTACCTGCCAAACTGTCTGGGATCAGTTTAAACACAAGACCCGCAGGATTTAGTCCAAACATCAATTTGTTACAAAATCAAATGGGACTATTCAATAATATGAATAAGCCAAGCATTATAGAATCTCAAGTCTCATGTCCTACAATGCTCAAAAAGAAGAAAATCGAAGACAACTTCCTCAATATGCTTGCCACACAGCAAACTACAAAGGTCAACATGCAATTAGAATCCATCCAGGGATTCAAGAAATTCCAGACTCCAGAACAGCCTTTATCTACTCCTATGAACTTCATGAACCCTAGAGAAAATCTTAATAATGTAAGATTAGATCTCCTCAGAAATGAAGTTGATATTAATAAAAAGATTAATGAGATCATTGAGTTTATTCACAAGCAAGATACCTTAATCAAGACCCTTTCTGAAATGGTCAAGAAAGCCACTGGTGAAGTTCCTCCTTACAATCCTGAAATACTAACTAAAATTGTTCCTGAAAAGAAAGTTGATTCAGACACAAAAGATGCTGAAGTTAACGTTAAGAGAACCGTCTCTCAAGCTCTGGAGGATGATGCTGATCATACTACTCAAGCTGGAACCGATCACTCTGATGATGAGACTTCACCTGAACCAATTAAGAAGAAGCCAACTTTGAAAGTCAACCCTAAGAGATCCTTCATTTATAAAAGAAGAGAAATGAAGGAAATCAAAGATCTTGAGTTGCAGCTTGAAGATCTCCTCAAAAAAACCAAGAATGATTTATCAACTGAGGAAGAAATCTTAAAAGACACCAAAAGAAGGCTAAATGGTCTTCAACAAAAAAGAAAACAAATTGAAGAAGAGGAAAGAACTCTTATCCAGAACGAAAGGTCTCATACTTGTTCTGGATATATGGTCGTCACTGAACCAAGTGAAATAAAGGTTGGCGAGAACCATCAAGCCACAATTCCTGAGTTGGTTCCTAAAACCCAAGGAGTACATCGTAGAGTATTAAAACCAATTTGGAACCCCTCTCTTTCGAGTTCTGAAGCTCTTAATGAACTTTTTGAAAAATTAGGGGCAATAGTTGGTTTTAAAGATATTACTGAGGATAAGGCTTTAAAGCTTCTCCTTCGATGTAATATGGACACGGAAAAGGCTCTTGACTGTGTCAGAAAGAATAAAACTTATTACAAAAACTTGCTCTGTGCTGCCTCGAAGAAATATATCAACGAGCTCAAGAAATTAAATTAAAAAAGAATGCTGCTTTTGTGTAAACTTTTTTCAAAAGTTTCTTTTTCCAACTTATATTCTCATGTGTTGTATTTATACTTGTATTGTCTCTCATTTTTCTAGTCTTCAAAATCGAAATTTTATTAAATTTAAATTCTCTCCCTAAACTTTGTATAATTCAACCTGCCCTTTCATTATAGCTAAATATCTGACATTTCTCTGAAATGCAAAGAGACGCTCACAAAAAACCCCCAGTAAGCTTACCTAGAATCATTGACTTTATCACAGGTAAAGAGGTTTTTATATTCAATATTAATTTGTAAGAAGAAGCTTGCAATCTGCATGCTTCGAAGAAACGCTAGATAAATGTATAAGAGGTCAAAATAAGCCTGTGGAATGAGATTAGAATAGGAAATCTTAATATTAATGTGTTTTGATAATTATAAATTTAGACATTGATTAGATACAGATTAAAAAAAGAAGGTCTGGGAATCCATCGAAACTCCTCCAATTGCAGTATTTTTCTTGAAACAATGCTTCACAAGGGGTCGTAGTATCAATGGTCTACAGGATCACTTGCCGATAATGACTGAAAAGATGTATTAACTTAATAAATATTCATGAATATTCATTTTCTAGTTCTTGGTTTCCGGATCCTTAATCTAAACCTTGGGAATAAAAATTCCTAAGAGTCTTCTAGTCACGTTCCCAGAATTTTAATTTTTAATAAGCTAATGCTACCCGCGTAAAATTGTAAGAGCATAGATATGCAATGAAAGGCCATTTCGTTCTCCTTCTTCTAAATATCTTCTTGACTTTGCTAAAGTGCTTGCAAAATGAAGTGTATATGAAATAGCAAATCCTTCTTACTACTCACCTACATTTCTCATGTGGTTTTCCATTTAAAGTTAGAGATTTAAGAGTCCCACTCAAAATCTTTTGAACCCATTTCTCTTGTAGATATTTAAAGCCTCTTCATTTACACCTTTCATTTTAACATCAGGGTTAATTGTCGTCTTAGATTGTTTAAATTCTTTATCCTATATTTTTCGAATGTTTAACAACAACATGAACGCTCTTGATCTTATGCTGATCTCTCAATTGGCATCGTATCCGATTCCTCAGCAAGCACACAATAATAATCCTGCTTTTCAGAATACCATGAGCCAGAACTTGGTGAACAATTCACAATCTCTTCTAAAACCCCTGGAAACTTACCCCAAACCTGAGGATTCAAGCCCTATTACTAAGAAGCTCAAAATGGAGGATAATTATCTTTCTCTAATTCCCGGCCTGGGTAATTTTGGTATTGCTCCTTTTCCACATAAAAACGAATCAGCTCAATGCAAGACTGAAAACCACTTCTGTGGTCAAGTAAAATTTGAAGAGGGCCAGACTCAGCTTCAGCCAGGCCATGAGCATAACAAACTCGATCTAAACAAGAACCAACCTTTCAACATGTTAGAAATTCCCTCATATTCTACTGTTGAAAGTTCAATTCTAAATTCACTATATCTGAAAGCACAACAGCAAGCCCAAATCATTTCTTTTCTCCAAAGGGAGATACTAAAAGTTCAGGAGAGGAAAAATCAGTCTCCCGAAACTTCCTCTCAAAGGTCACATAAAATAGATGAGAATTCAATTCAGGAGCTTCTCAATTCTTTCCATGACGAACCTTCCACAGGACATTCCAGGGTAAGGGGCAAATCACTTGCAATGAACTTGAAGAACCGATTGCAACAAGTGGATGGCCAGCTGGGCAACCAACTGCTTTTTGAAAATATGGAAAAAGGTGTAGAATGTTTGAAAAAAGGAAATGGCATGCTCCCTGAAAGAGAAACAGAAAATCTTTCAGAAAAAGAGGATTTGGCTGATGAAGAGCCCAAAGACACAGAGGTTTTGAAAAAACGAAAGCCACCAAAAAGGGATGACGCCAAGGAGGAGATACCGTTGAAGGAGATAAAAAGGCGGGAGATGAGAAAAATCAAGGATCTCGAGAGGAAATTGCTGCAATATATAAGCAGTAAGAAAACTGAGACAAAGGCTAGAGGCATGAACAAACTACAGATGAGTAAAAACATGCAAAAAAAAGATTCTTCTCTTTAAGTTAATTATATTTCAAGTCGTTTGGCACCATTTTTCCCTTGAGTTTTCCTGTATCATTACAACTTTTATGTAATCAGCAATCCCTTGTGGTACCTAAAATAGTTTCTTATACTTTCTTGAAAATCGGGTTCTAAATAATTTAAAAATCACTGTATAGCCTGTAAATACTGTAAAACGAGAAATTATTATTATTCAGAGAACAACCTGGTCTCCATCCACGTCGAGGAATTCTAACTCTTTCTTTTGAAGATTGGACAAAGTCGACATGAAGTCTTATTCAGAATGATGTGCATTGTTATTATCTACACTCAGGTAAGTCAAAACTCTATTTCAAACCCGAGACCTAGAGAAAATTTTTTCGTCCTAAGAGCTCTTTAAACAAGCTTTGTTAAAGTTCTTAATTACTAACGCATTCTTCATATTTTAATTTTTTTTATTAGACGATGGTGAGAATTGGCAGGGAAAAAGTGCTATTAGACCTTATGATGGAAGGGTAAAAGTTCCAGCAGACTCCCAGTTATAACCAAAAGTGATCTGCACAAAAACTTATAGAATTCTCATATTATTCCACAATAGAACGATTTAGTTTTGTGAAATTGAATTGACATCGCCTCTGGTAATTGTTCATAAAGGATTTCAAATTTCCATGATAACGATAGACCAAGTCACAAGGATTAGAGGCGAAATTGAAACCCTTAGAATTAAAATTTATTCACAATTTATCTATGCAATCAATCAAACCGTGAAAAACATGAGGTTTAACCTTCATATCTTCAAGACGTGTAGATCTTTAAGAAACAAACGTGACCGCTAAACACAAGTCAATCTGCAGGTATGACTCAATGCATATGCTAGCGACTGACTCTCTCTTGTACATTCACTACTAAAATTCTATACTCAACTGTATTTGATTAACAATTTGAATATTGAATTTAAGGTGGGAAGCATAGAAGTATGAAAAAAGGTCGAAAAGTCTTTATGATTGAGGTGGGCCAACATGTTTCTGCAGCCTTTCCCAAGTTTTGAATTCATTTGAAATTTTAGATTCTAAATAAAGCTCGCTCTCCACACAATCAAAAAAGCGTTATCCGAATTTAAAGCTTTATTAATGAATAGATAAAAGCTTAATGAAATCCTTAATTTTTATTCTTTTTGTAATAATTATATCAGACAACTAACATAAGCCCCCTTAATATGGATCTCTTCCACTCTACAGTTTCTGCTAACAGCATGTTCCCTCTGCCTTTAGGTCTCTCTTCTGCGTCACTGGATTCAAGTTCACCTCTTCTCTCCACCCTTCTTACATTAACAAGAACTCAACAACCAGGATTCATTCCGCTTCAAGAAAATATCATTAACAAGCTTCAAAGTCCCGATGATCCAACCCTGACAAAGAAGCTGAAAACACCTGCAAGTTCCTCAGTCACGCTTCCTACGAATAATAATCCAAGAGACCTTTCTTTTCATGATCTTGCTAAACATCAACATATACAACAATATGTAATGAATCCATCCGTAACTTCTGGAAACGACGCATTCCAGAACGGCACAAATCCTCTTCTACCTCATGCTCTACCACAAACCAATTTAGATCTGCTCAGTATTGCTAAGTTGTCCCTTCTTTCGCAACAACTTCAAAAACAAAACGCATTGGCAACTCTGACCGCCCTTCTCTCTCAACAAAGAGACATGCCTAAGCAGCATGATCAGTTGAGTCTTGCTTCGAACATAGCCAGTATTTCTTTAACCAAAACCCTCCACAATACAACTTTTCAAAAGAATCTTGGAGAGGCTATGTGTGAAGAAAAACTAATTCCTCCATTAAATAACCCTCAGATCATTAAGCCTAAGCCCATTAACAAGATCGTCCACAGCCCTGACACTACAAATATCCACCGGGCTAATGAACAAATTCCAAATAATCTCATTAAACCTCTGGCTCAACCCTTACTCTTATCTAACACTAATGGCGCCCAGAGTGATCAATCCACCTGTGAAGAAGAACCTGCAACCAGCACCCTTCCCTCTAGTGATGAAAAGCCTAAGCCATCAATGGAGCTTAAGGATAAGCCAAAAAAGGCCATCACCAGAAAGGGAAAAATCTTGCCAGACAGCAAACCTCCTTCAAGAAAACCACAAAGGAAATTTGAGGAGAAGCAATCACTATTATACCCCGATAAGGTCGTCAAAGAAACCACTCACAAGGAAAGAGGATTGAACAGATTACAAGAATTAAGAAGAAAAGAAGAACAAGAAATGAAGAAGATTCAACAGAAAGAACAAGAAGAGAGTCTGAAGCAGTATCTCCATCCTGAAGGAAGAACTGAAACCCGCGTTGGAGACTGCTATCAGGCTGTAATTCCTGCTCTTTCTCAAGAAAGGCCTCCACGCGTTACCAAAGCGCTTAAATGGAGCCCTGAGTGTGATTGTGACTATGAGGAGTATCTGACCCTCCTGGAAAAATGCGTCGGACCTTATATTAATGAACAAAAAGCATTGCTTCTTCTAAAGAAGAAAAACATGGATATTGATAAAGCTATTAAAACAGTTAAAAAGAAGAGGAGCTATTTCAAGGATCTATTCACAGTGACCATTCGAGATGATTCTATGTTATATTAATTTAATCAATTCGAATGAATTGTGAATTCTAATTCGAAGGAGGCATTTTATTTCCTCAGATGTAAATATTCGTATGAGTACCTTATAAATTATATCTTATCTCTAATCTTCATGAGACGTATCATATCTAAATGAGAAATTATATCATGTATACCGGTCCATATATTCTCTATATATAAAACAGTTGAATTTTGGTCTTCCGTAGAAAAAGATATTTAAACTTAATATAGCTCATATTTATCGCTCCTGATGAAAAGGCTCAAAGTAGGCCATCCTCTCTCTAATTCTTCATGAATGTTTTAAAGAAAAAGAAAAATTCATGTTTGGTGAGTTAAGATAATCACCTTAAAATCTCACCACATTCTATCTATAAACTGTCTAAAGCAGAAGGACTAGGGCCAATAAATTCTGAGTAATTTTTAGAAAAGACTGGTCAAATTTCATTTAACTCAGCAATTTTTTTCCTTTTTTATCTCCACTAACCAATTATAACTCTAACTTACCTCCCCTCCATCTATCTTATCAGCAAACGATAAATTTTCAATGTTTCCATTGAAAACTTGAATATGCCTTGGTTCTAGGAAAGACTAGCATTTTTTTATTTTTTTGTTGTAAATAAG